>Ga0116176_10000044_pt1 | contig 100466 bp, 87 predicted proteins | sample AD_STIC08_MetaG_FD_89803 | JGI IMG/M metagenome (GOLD analysis project Ga0116176, IMG submission 89803) | Active sludge microbial communities of municipal wastewater-treating anaerobic digesters from USA - AD_STIC08_MetaG | ecosystem: Engineered > Bioreactor > Anaerobic > Digestate | place...
AGGGAATCCGTCCCGACAATGAGATTGAGCTCGCTGCCGGGATACTGCTCCTGCAGGGCATGGACGGTGGTTATGGTATAAGACGGCTCTTTCCTGTCAATTTCAATACGGGAAACATCGTATTCCGGCGCGCCACCGACGGCAAGGGCCGCCATGGCGTACCTCTCTTCGGCGGGCACCTCCCCCGCCAGGGACTTGTGCACCGGGTACCGGGCCGGCACCAGTATGATCCTGTCGAGTTTGAAATCCGACCGTATGATTTCAGCGTTTATGAGATGGCCGTAATGGATCGGGTTGAAGGTCCCTCCGAAAATGCCCAGTTTCAAAGCCTACCGCACCTCGCCTTTCCCGTATACGACGTATTTCAGGGTCGTCAGTCCCTCCACGCCCATGGCGCCCCGGGCATGGAGCTTTTCGGTCGAGATGCCGACCTCGGCGCCCAGGCCGAATTCACCGCCGTCGTGAAAGCGCGTCGACGCGTTGACGAAGACGGCCGCCGAATCCACCTCCCGGAGGAAACGCTCGGAATTCATGTAGTCGGACGTAACGATCGCATCGGAATGGTTCGAGCCGTACCGCGCGATATGTTCCATTGCTTCCTCAATCGAATCGACTATCTTCACCGCGAGCACCAGGTCGCCGAACTCGCACCCGTAATCGCCGGGGGCGGCGGGCCTGACGACGCCGGGCATGAGCGCGACCGTCCTTCCGCATCCCCTGATTTCCACGTTCCGGTCCAGCAGGCTTTTCAGGAGCGATTCCTTGCGGGGATACTTCGTATGGATGAGGAGCGTTTCCATGGCGTTGCACACGGCGGGGCGCTGCACCTTGGCGTTCACCGCGATGCGGTTGGCCATGTCCTCGTCGGCGCTTTCGTCCACGAAAACGTGGCACACGCCCTTGTCGTGCTTGATGACCGGTATCGTCGATTCCTCGGTGACGGCCCTGATGAGGGACTCGCCGCCGCGGGGGATGACCACGTCGATGTACTGCTTCATCTTCAGCAGTTCTGGTACGAGCTCCCGCTCGGTCCTGCCGATGAAGGTCACGGCGCTCTCGGGGCATCCCGATTCCTCAAGCACCCCGCGGACCACCGCGTGGAGGGCCGTGTTGGAGCTGATCGCCTCCTTCCCGCCCCGGAGGATGGCCGCGTTACCCGACTTGATGCAGAGGGCGGCGATATCGGTGGTGACATTGGGACGCGCCTCGTAAATGACGGCGACAACGCCCAGGGGTATGCGCATCTGGCCCACCCGTATTCCGGAGGGACGCATGGTCATTTTCTCAATCCTTCCGACCGGGTCCGGCAACATCGCAATTTCCTCGATGGAAACCGCCATGCCGTCGATCCGCTCCCGGTTCAGGAGCAGGCGGTCATAGAGGGCCTTGCTGACGCCCGTCTTTTCGGCGGCGTCCAGGTCCTTTTTGTTCTCGGCGATGATAAAGTCGGCCTTCTTCCTCAGATCGGCCGCCATCTTCAGGAGAAGGTTGTTCTTCTGGACGGTGGTGTAGTTGGCGATGACGCGGGACGCGGCCCTGGCGTCCCGGCACAACTGTTCAATATACTGCTGGTTATCCATACTATTACTCCATAAACGTGGTTCCTTTATGCAGCATGCGCTTTTCTTTGACAAGAATAAAATAAAAAGCTACGTGTTATGCTTATGAAATCCATTATTATTACAGGTATGGAGTAATCCCGACGAGTAGGCGACACGGATGTCGCCGATCCCGCCGAGTCAACAGGAGGTTATACGAGGCGGGCGAGCGGGATGGCTCCATACCCCCAGAAATAATACATTAAATACGCAGAATGATCAATCAGGTATAACCGGGTGAGTCAACTTGTTCTCTTTGACAAAACCGTCAAAGTATTTCTTATCGAGTCTCTTCATGTGACGGAGTATGTCCATCTTCAACGAATCATTGCTGGTCTTGTATATTGAAGCGTAAAACTTAACGGCCCCGTCCCTGTCTTTCGCATGGCTGAGGACCCAGAGGAGAGTCCTCTGCGTGACGATGAACTGCTCGCGGCCATACCGGTCGGCAATGAACTTCTCATTGACCATGTTGTTATCCACCAGCGAATAATAGCCGCTCAGACGGCTGAAGGGATTGGAGCTGTTGATCAGCGAATAAACATCATAAAACTGGTGCACCGGCCGCGACAGCAGAAGGGGGAACCTCCCCTCTCTGAGCAGGATACTTTCCATAAACCTGTCCCCCATGAGCAGGCCTGCCCCGTAACCGATGCCGAGGACTGACGCGCAAAGAAGAGAAATTCCCACGGCGGTTTTTACTTTATCCCTGTTTATTAACATCATATGCAATCCATAAGACTATTGAGGAGTAAAAAGGATACAACCGATCCTGTCAATTTCTTATTTCTTATCTTAAAAAGCATTCGATTATTGGCAGAGATTACTATATATGGTGGAGCTGACCCGGCGAGGCCGTTAATACTAAAGCTGTTTCTAATGGATCGCACCAGGCGGGATGTGGGTGCTCCCGCTCACAGGGAACAGGATGCTCCATCCCGCCACAGCACAGGAAGTGCTATTTTGGCGGGTTAGTTTGAGCACCTTGTGCCACCTGCGATTAATAAATCCATTGGAAAATGTCATACACGGCTCATTTTGATTGACAAAATATAGCCTTATACGACATAAAATAACCGTGGTTGGATTCCTTCATCCACGCGGCCCTGTGTGCCATCTACCTTAATGGGGAGCCCTATATGAAACCCGTGGTCAATATAAAGATACCAGGCGTTAAAAAGAAATACAGCGGCAAGGTGCGCGACCTGTACATCGTCGACAAGGAGCACCTTCTCATCGTTTCAACGGACCGGCTTTCCGCATTCGACCACGTGTTCCCCAACGGGATACCCGGCAAGGGCATCATACTGAACAAGATATCGAACCTCTGGTTCAAGAATATCAAGGTCATCAAGAACCGTATCGTCGAGGACGACGTATCACGGTTCCCGAAACCCTTCTGCGATTATCCCGAACTGCTGAAAGACCGTTCGGTCATCGTGCGGAAAACCGAACGCATCGATTTTGAATGCATAGCCCGGGGCTACCTCATCGGGACGGGCTGGAAAGACTACCATGAAAAAGGATCGGTCTGCGGCATAACCCTGCCGGCCGGCCTCCAGCTCGCGGAAAAGCTTGACGCTCCCCTGTTCACGCCGGCCACCAAGGAAGACACCGGCCACGATATCAACGTGCCGGTCGACGTGATGCGCGCGAAGCTCGGGGACGAGCTGGCGTACCGCCTGGGCGAAGTGACCCTCAGGATCTATGAATTCGCCCGTGACCTCCTGATACGGCAGGGGATCATCCTGGCTGACACCAAGATGGAATTCGGCTTTGCCGACAACGAGATAATACTGATCGACGAGGTCCTGACGCCGGACAGTTCGCGGTTCTGGGATGAGTCGTCCTACCGGGTCGGGACCTCCCCGGTAAGCTTTGACAAGCAGTACATACGCGACTACCTGGAAACCACCTCGTGGGACAAGAATTCGCCGCCGCCTCCCCTGCCGGATGAAATCGTCGCCAAGACCCTGGAAAAATACCAGGAGATCCTCCAGAGGATCGAGGCGATTTTCAGCCGGTAGCCGGTACCTCCCCCTCCCTTGATGGGAGGGGTAAGGGGAGGGTGTCTTTTTCTCGTCACCCCCACCCTATCCCTCCCCCATCAAGGGGGAGGGTAAAACTAAATCAAACTCATATGTCTGATAACTAAAATTTGTCTGATCGCCAAAAGTTCAGTATTTTATATATCAAAAGAACCGGGACCGCAGCAATTAATGATTCAGAATTGGTATTATTAATACGATAATAGAAAAGGATCAGATGCGTTAAAGCACATTTCCGCCCTTCAGGGTGCGGGAGAGGCGCCTGTAGCGCCGGTAATCATTGCAGACCGGGGGAATCAATGGCCTTGCCTGAGAAGAATCCTTTCAACGAATACAAGAAAACCCAGATCACCACGGCAAACCAGGGAAAACTGATTGTCATGCTCTACGACGGCGCGATCAAGTTCCTGAACATCGCCATCGACAACATGCACCCCAAGACCTACGATGTCGTCAACACGAACATCATCAAGGCCCAGGACATCATTACCGAGCTCCTGCTTTCTCTGAACATGAAGGAAGGCGGGGAAATATCCCAGAACCTATTCAACCTGTACCTCTACTTCAAGAAAGCCCTCCTTGAAGCCAACATAAAGAAAGACCCGGAAAAGATCAAAGGCGTACTGAAGCTCATCAAGGAGCTCCGGGACGCGTGGGACAAGATCTCCGCCAGCGAGACCACGTCGGACAAGACCAACATCGGAGCGAAAGGAAGCTTCAGCATTGAGGGATGACGCAGCATCCATCGCCGCCGACCTTGTCCGCCTGTACGGGACAAAGCTTCAGCTGCTTGACAGACTGCTCCTGAGCGAATCAGACAAAATACATTACTGCAGGTCAGGAAACCTGGAAAAGGTTTTCGAGCTGGTCGATGCCGATGAACCCATCATAGGGGATATCGACGCGGCCGACTTCGACATCGCCAAGGCCGAGACTTCCCTCGCGGCCCTCGCCGGCGTCCGGATGCGGCTGCTGTACACGGTCCTCCGGGACGACAGTGACGCCGAAGGCCTCATAGCGGTCAGGAACAGGGTGCTGGGGACGCTGGACAGGCTCCTCGCCGAACGCGCCAGACTGGGGGTCATGCTGCAGGCCGCCTCGGGTGTGATCCGGGACAGCATCGATGATTTATCGCGCCTCAGCAGGCTGAAGGAGGCCGACGCCGGAGACATCGATCGCTCCGGGCAAAAATCCTAAAGATCCACGATGTTCTTCTTCTTGAGGAGGACGTCCCTGCGCTTAACCATTTCATCATACTCGAACCGGTAGTGCTTGCGCCGGTAATACTTGTTGTACACCGACGTGTATTTTTTCGAGTGAAAATACTCCCTCATCCTCTCGGAAACATAGAACACCTGCTCCGAGGGGGCGTAGGCCTGGGGCTGGTTCTTGTATTCCTCGATAATGGTCTGGGTGATGATGCCCCAGGAGATGTCGGCAAGGGAATAACTGCCCAGGTCACGCATGATGGCGCGCAGTATCCCCTCGTGAACGGGATTGAAGAATTTGAATTTTTTTGAGTACATGATCGCGCCGTGCATGTGGTCGGGGATGTCCAGGAACCCGTCCTTGATCACTTCCCTGGCCACCAGGTACATCATCTCAAAACAATAATTCAGGATACCCAGCCCGGGGGCCTTCTGTCCGGGAAGCTGTGGCTTGTCCTTGTTGAATTTATGCAGCGGGTTCTGTGCCGAGAGCCATTCGATGACTATCATATCGTAGGTATGGATCATCTCGTCGTCGAAGAATTGCTTTTCCGGGACAAAACGGGACTCGCTCAGCCTGAGGTCCAGCAGGAGGTTGTCCGGATCTATGTCCCTGTAGTAAAGCTTGAGATAATTGACATAGGATTCGTCCACGTCGACTTCCACCTTCATGTCCGAGAAGCCCTTGGACTCGAGGTGGGCTATCAGCTTGACGTCCTTCATCAGCTTATACATGTCAGCCGCGGTGAAAGACCTCAGGAAGAGCTTCTCTCTTTTGCGCGAGGTGTCGGGAAGCACCAGTCCGAAATCGATGGATCCCATCTCTTTTTCTATGGTGGAGCTGAAATCCATCGGCTGCAGATATTTTGAAAACTTGTTTTTCAATATGGAACTCCCTGCGGTGCTGCAAACTGCCTGGCCGCCGGACGGCCCCGGCGCTCCTGCTTACAGCCACCGGTCGTTATTATACACCAGCTTTACCTGGCGGAAGAAATCATGACTGTTCGTGTGGTCCAGGGAAGGCACCACCAGGAGGCGCACGAACTTATCGTAGTTGCGCACCTGCAGGAGTGCCCTCTTGTAAAAATCATCCAGCTTTTCCCCGATGATGATGAGCCGCGCGTTGGACCTGATATACTCCTCGAGAAGCATCCCCGGCTCGGTGACGGAAATAACGTCCTCCGTCGCTATAAAATCCGGCGCTATCACGTTGCCCGGCTCCTGGCTCTTGGAGACGATCAGGGATATGAGATCGGTATTTATCTTGAAGCGCTCTATATATTCCTTCTGGCGCGCCACCTTGAGATCGACAAAGATGATGATGGCCACCTCGGAATTGCGGTACTGGAAATAATGGGTGCGGTCAATGTCACGCTTGAGGTTGTTCCATTTCTTGAAATCCACCGGCTCGTTGTTGCGCAGGAGTATGATGCGCTTCCCGAGGGTCTTGTCGACGCCGTAGATCTCGCCTATCACGCGCAGGTAGCGCTTCCGCTTCGACTGGGTGTTGGCGTCACGCAGCTCCTCGAGCATCCTGTCCATCTCGCTCATGCTGCACCGGCCGTAGGGCTTCCTGAACTCCGCGGGGAACTCCCTGGTCAGGTGCTCGTACAGCACGGGCGTGAAGAACACCTCGACCTCGCTGATGCCGTTTTCTGAAAGGCGCGGCAGGTGCGCCGGCAGGACGAGGTCCGTGGAGAGGTAGCAGTTCTCCTTGATCAGGATATCGTCAAAATACTTGATCTCCGTGCCGTCGCCGTACTTGTCAAACAGATGAGAGAGTTGTTCAATGGTCAGCTTCATTGTCCCTGTTCATCCCTGCCGCGCTATTCCTGGGGGAGGCCCTGGTCGGCAGTGCGCTTGCCCCGCAGGTACGCGTATATAAAACGATCTATGTCGCCGTCAAAGACATAATCGACGCTTCCCGTTTCCTCACCCGTGCGGTGGTCCTTGACCAGCGTGTAAGGCTGGAACACGTAGGAACGGATCTGGTGGCCCCAGGAAATGTCCTTTTTCTGGCCGATTTTCTCCTGCTGCTTTTCCTCGAACTCCTGTTTCTTCAGCTCGTACAGCCGCGCCTTGAGGACCTTCATGGCAAAGGCCTTGTTCTTGTGCTGCGAGCGCTCGTTCTGGCACTGCGTCACGATGCCCGTCGGCAGGTGCGTTATCCGCACCGCCGAGTCCGTCTTGTTGACGTGCTGTCCCCCGGCGCCGGACGAGCGGTACGTGTCGATCCTCAGGTCGGATTCCTTTATTTCGATATCGATGTCCTCGGCGACCTCTGGAATGACCTCCACGGAAGCGAAGGACGTGTGCCGCCTCTTGTTCGCGTCAAAGGGCGATATCCTGACCAGTCGGTGTATCCCGCGCTCGCATTTCAGGAGGCCGAAGGCATAGTCCCCCTTCACGAGCATGGTGGCGCTCTTTATTCCCGCTTCCTCGCCCGGTGTGTAATCTATGAATTCCACCGCGAATCCCTTCTTCTCCCCCCAGCGGTAATACATGCGGAAGAGCATGTTGGCCCAGTCCTGGGACTCGGTCCCCCCTGCCCCCGGATGGATCGTCACAAAGGCGTTGCTGTCGTCGTCCTCCCCCGACAGGAGCTCAAGGGTCTCAAGCTCATCGAACTTTTTCCGGTATCCTTCTATTTTACCGGATATCTCGTTCAGAACGTCGATGTCCCTGTCCTGCAGCGCCATCTCGAAAAGCTCCGTCGCCTCCTTCACCTCGTTCATGATGCTGACGAAGGGGTCCACCCTCTTCTTCAGGGCGGTTATCTCCTTGTTGGTCCTGGTGAAGAGCTCTTTGTTCTGCCAGAATTCCTCCTTCTGCGTCTGCTGCTCGAGTTCGGCTATTCTTTTCTTCAGCGACTCTATATTAACTGACGCGTAGAGTTCATCGAGCATATCGGAAACCTGCTTCAGTTCCCTCTGGCTCTCGCGGTAATCTTTCTCGTCCAAAATCCCAATCTCCCTGGTATCCATGGCCATAGTATTCTTTTTTATCCCGTTAAACGTGACATGAAGTTTATGAATTGGTCAACAAAATAACAGAATTTTATAAATAATTTTTTATATATGTAGTGCCCCGGAGCGGGTGCGGAAGCTTATGAAAGGGAGGGGGTGTCTGCGCTGACACCCCCTCCCTTTCGATCCCTCCCCCCGCGCCGCTCAACGCCGCGGGGCTCACTATTGATGCTATTTGTGATTTTGAAGTTCATCTGTATTTGGAAGCTTGAGTTGATTGTTCGTTTTGAGGCGATGGCGGCAAGTATTTTCCTCCTTTCGCTCCGGAAGCCACTTCGTGTGGCATCCTCGCGACGCCGGGCCTCGTGCCCGGCGACTCGTTTATTAATTACAGCCTCCATGCAGTGGGTTATGATTATTGATGTCCGTTAGGAGCAAACCCCGCCCTCTGTTTCGCCGAGCATCGCAGACAGACGCGGATAAAGGGCGAGGACTGTCTGAGCCTGCCGCAGGCAGGCGAGTTCCGCAGCCCCCGCGTCTGTCGAGAAGCACAGGGAAGCCGAAGGCCGAAACAGCAGGCGGGCACTTTTCTTTTGCACACTTTTCTTTTGGTGACAAAAGAAAAGTGTGAAAGACCCTGCCCTGATCAGGGCAATATTTAAAGAAACTTTTCCTTAAGATGACTTGAAAAAGCCCTTTCAAGGTCATCTGAAGTTTTATACTCAACATTAAAAACATCCCTCCACACGCTTTCCGTCTCCATGCAGAGATAGACGAAGGGGACATCGCTGTACGATCGTATTTTCTCCGCCATGGCCCGGTATGCTTCTACCCTAGCATGTTTCAGGTAACGGTACTTCCCATCCGGGCCGGGAAAAAGCTCCGCCGAGGTCAGGGCCTGCCCCGGGAAGGCCTCCCTGATTATCTCCCTGAATCCCGGGCTGTAGCGGAAGCAGCCCAGGGATATCCACGCTACCCGGTCAGGATTGACCTTCCGGAAAAGGAGATCCACGACCTCGCGGTACCGGTCAACCCATCCGTCATGGATGATCATCGGGTCAAAATGAAAGGCCGTCAGGTATCCGGCGCGGCTTGCGGCTTCAGCCGCGTCAAGGCGCTCCTCCAGTGAGGCGGAACCCGCCTCGTAGAGGTTGATATTTTCCGGCGTGTTCAATGACCAGGCGAGGACGGCGTTGCCCCTGTCGCCGATGTCCAGGAGGTGCCGGACATTGGAGGATTTTGTTTTCAGCTCCACGAACAGGTTCCGGTACGGGGCCGCCGTCCGGATCAGCGACTCCCCTATGCCGGTTATTGCGTCCATCATGAGGGAATCGGTGTATTCGCCGGAGCCGACGCGGTATATCGTACCGGGGTTTGACGCGGCGGTACTTTCGATCTCCCCCAGGGAATCCTCCACGTTTATGAACTGGACCAGGCCGTAGGAATTGAGATAATAATTCAGATAGCAGTAGGTGCAGTTATAGAGGCAGTTGAAGCCGATATTTATCAGAAGATAGTTGCAGCAGATCATGCCGGGGGAGCCGGGGCATTTCTGGAACATGCGGCCGGGGAACTTCTTAAAAATTACCGCTTCCTTGGAGGCGATCCCCCGGGCCTTCACGTCTTCGGCGGCCTTTTCCATGGCCCCGTCGTCCGCGCATTCGATTATTTCCTTACCGGATAGGTCAAGAAATCGCCGTACGATCGGATTGTCCCTGTCTTCGCTGAGATACAGAATAGCCCTGATGTCCTGTACGGTCCTCATGGCACGACTCTGGTGTTACCGGTTGTATCATGTCAATACATATACATACGTACCAATGAAATAAAAAAATTGGCTCATTAAGAGATTTGCCCGGGATCACACATGGCCCCGCGAGATGATATCGCATGGGGCCATGTACATTATTACGCATCTTCTGAAGTGCCGGTCCTTTTCTGCATTCCCGGAATAGAATAAATAGAAGCATGCCTCACTGCCTTCTAATCATCAGCTTCCCATCTACTTTTCAAACAGGCAATGAAAACCATTTGCAATGATATGAATCGATATGCCTGTACAGGAACTTGACATCCCGCAGGTATTTTAGTATATTAGAATAATCTTAATATTTAGGATACTATCATGAAAATAACATTACATACATTCACATCAATCATCAGCGCGGCATTGCTCCTCAGCGGTTCGGCCCACGCCACCGGGGTACGGCAGGTAACACCGGAAGAGGCCGCGGCGCTGATACGGTCCAACGCCGGGAACAGGAATTTCGTGATACTGGATATCCGCACCCCGGGCGAATACCGTGACGGCCATATACCGAATTCGGCGCTCCTTGATTTTTATTCGACGTCTTTCAGAGACAGTCTGGCGGCCCTCGACAGGGACAAAACCTATCTCATCTACTGCCGCAGCGACAACCGGACCGGAAGGGCCATCGGCATCATGCGGGAGCTGGGCTTTAAGAAGATATACGAACTCCGCGGCGGCATAAAGTCATGGCTATCGTCGGGCCGTACCCTCCAGGTGCAGTAGATCTGTTATCGGACAGGATACAGTTTTTCTTCAAACTGGAACGGTCCAAGCCGGTTTATTGTGTACATTTGACGAATTGAAAAATGAAATTCCGGTGATAAAGATTTATTTTTTCCTAATAATTTAATTGCATTTTTCATACACTGAATATCGTCTATCCTCAAAATAAAAAATTTCCCGCCCACAACGACGCCAGTCACGGCGGAACATGCGCACGCCGGGCCGTGATCAGCGTAATATATATATATATAGTCAACGGGCCGGGAAACAACTTCTCCATCCTGAAACTGATATCGTCGCGGAGCACCCATTGACCATTGGCTGGGTGGCCTGTTTTATATTTTATTTTTTTTCAGGAGCATCATCATGAAGCATAAAACCATGAAGCTGTTTACAGGAATCGCAATTCTCATTCTCTTAAGCGTGACGTTCTCCTATTCGTACGACAACGGCGATTACGCCAAGGCGATAAAAAAAGCGAGGGACCTGAGGGACGCCAACCTGAGCCATGCAAACCTGACCGGAAGGGACCTCTACGGGGCGGACCTCACGAACTCGAAGCTCAATGACAGCATCCTGTGCAGGGCCGACCTGCGGCGGGCCAATTTGACCGGCGCGAACCTCGCCAACGCCAACATGACCAACGCCAACCTGTACATGGCGGTGTTTGACAGGGCCAACCTAAGCAACACGGTTTTCACGCAAACCTCGCTGTTCGGGATAAACCTGGACAATACCACCCTCTCAGGCGCCGATTTCATCAAGGCAGACCTCTACGGGGCCAGCATACGGAATTCAAAGGTGAACAGGGCGGACTTTACCGATGCCAACCTGATCGGGGCGGACCTGTCCGGGTCCGATCTGTCATATGCGGATTTTTACGGCGCGAAAATGACCGTTGTCAACCTGACCGGCGCCACGCTGGTCCATGTCGATTTCGGCGAGGCGGACCTGAACGAGGCGAACATGTCCGATGCGAACATGGCATCCGTCACCATACATGGCGCTACCCTGAACAGGGCCGATCTTTCAAATTCAAAACTGACCGATGCCGTTTTGAAAAGATCCACCTTCGCCGATGCCCAGTTCGTCAACGCCGACCTGACCCGCTGCAGCCTCTCCGATTCCTTTCTTGACGGGGCGAATTTCCAGGGCGCGACCCTGGCCTCCGTGAATATCAACGGCGCGCAATTGCGAAACGCGAACCTGAGCAAGGCCTCGATCAAAAACGCGACGGTACGGAACACGAACCTCAGCAGCGCCAATCTCACCAGGGCCGACCTCACCGGCACAAGACTCATCAATGTCAATTTAAGCAAGGCCAACCTGAACAGGGCCGACCTGTCAAACGCGCGGCTTGACAACGTTGATTTCTCCCATGCCAACCTGCGCAGGGTTAAACTCAACAATTCTCAGCGGGCCGTGATCGAGAAATTCCAGGTCAGAAATTTTGATACGATCGAGTGGACTGAGGCAGACCGCAGCGGGGCGAAAATGAAGAGCGAGTAGGCGTGTTTTATGTAAGAGTGGGGGTTAAACCCCGCTCTAATAGAAAACGCTTACGATTATATCCACGATGAAGATTTGCTCTTTTCCAATGATCTTTCGATAATCACGAAGGCCACGGCATGATCCGAATTGTGGCTTATGCTCAGGTGGAAGGTGTACGTTTCACGGGGGTCCCTGTTTTTGATCAGCACATCGGCATTTCTGAAGCATGGCTTCCCGCCGTCATCGTTCAGGATGGTGACCGAGGCAAAGCTGAAGCCCCGGTAGCCCAGGGCCTTTGCCAGGGCGCCCTTTGCCGCGTACCTGCCGGCCATGAAGGTCTCCGGGTTCGTGTCGGGCAGATTTGAGATTTCCTCGGGCGAAAGGTTTTTCCGGTTGAAGCTTTCCCGCTGCCCGGCGTCCATGCGCCGCAGACGCCACACGTCCACGATGTCGGTCCCGATTCCGACGATAACGCCCTGCTCCATCCGCCAATCCTCCCGGTGCCGTTTCTGCGTATGCATCAATCAGGTGACGCAGGAGATGTATCCTGTCAATAAATTTAATTCCACCTCCGTAACTATTTAATCCTCAGACCGCGGGACCATCCTGAACGCCGATCATTGATCAGGGCGCCATTACTTCTTGACTATTAATCAGCCAGGTTATAGCATACACGCCTGTTTCATTCAGCCATATCCGGCCAGATCATTCACGTCATAAGGAGACACACCGATGAGCGATATTGAAACAGTCGATCCGCAGCCGGCGCCGGATTTCGAACTGGTGGACAGCGGCGGCCGCATGGTTAAGCTGTCGGACTACAAAGGAAGTAAAATCGTCGTCCTGGTGTTCAACCGGGGATTTGCCTGACCATATTGCCGGAGGCACATGGCGCAGTTGCGCCAGGAACATGATGAATTCGTGAAACGGGGAGCCGAGGTCATCGCCATCGGCCCTGAAGGCCCGCAGGCCTTTGCCGAGTGGTGGCGGGAGCACCGGATGCCCTTTATCGGCCTCGCGGACCCGGACCATAGCGTCTCGAAGCTGTACGGCCAGCAGGTGAAGATCCTTAAACTCGGCCGGATGCCCGCGCAGCTCATCGTTGATAAAAACGGGATGATACGCTACAAGCATTACGGGAATTCAATGTCCGACATTCCCGGGAACGACGATATACTTTCGAAAATAGACGATCTTAACAGGGAATGACTCCTTTTTTTCTCCTTGACTAAAACTATTTTTTCCCATTTCCTGTGACGTGCCGGCACCCCGGCTCAGACACCCGCAAAAGGAGAAGTCCATGGGCTGTTTATTCTGCAACATCATCAACGGCACAACGCCTTCAACAAAAGTGTATGAAAACGACAGGGTCTACGCCTTCGCCGACATCAACCCCCAGGCGCCGATCCACGTCCTCGTGATCCACAAGCAGCATATCGAACGGATCGAGGACCTTGACCAGGGAAACAGCGCGATAATGGGCGACCTGTTTCTCGCGGTAAAGGAAGTAGCCAGGATCAAGGGGATAGATAAGAACGGTTACCGGGTTATCATAAACAACGGCACCGCGGGCGGCCAGGTCATCTGGCATCTACACGTTCACGTCATGGGCGGGAAAGAAGATATGGGACCTATGGTCGTCCGCTGACCTTTTTCTTCTTCTTCATTGTCTGCACGATAACTTTTTCAATTGATCGGTCCGTCGCCTCGTCGATGATGAAGGTGTATTTCTCATGGTCGAGGCGGTCGCCTTTTTTCGGGATCCTCCCCAGGCGGTACTCGATGAAGCCGGCGAGGGTTTCGAAGCCCTTCTTGTCGATGTGGATGTTGAAGCTCCGCATGAAATACTCGATGTCCATTTTCCCGCTCAGGAGGAACTTGCCCCTCCCCAACTCTACTACCAGCTCCTCCTCGGACTGGTCCCTGGTCTGGATCTCGCCGACCACTTCCTCGGCGATATCCTCGTGGGTGACCATGCCGACGACCGCCCCGTGCTCGTCGACGATGAACACCATGGGGACCAGGTTCTCCACCATCTCGTTGTAAAGCTCCACGATCCGCTTGGTGGCGGGAACATAATGCACCTTGTTCATGATGTCCGGGATCTTCTTCGCGCTCCGGTGCTTGAGGATGTCCCGGTAAAACACGTACCCCACGAGGTTATCCACCCTGCCTCTGTATACGGGAATCCTCGAAAACCTGGTGCGCACGATGAGATCAGCCAGTTCCCGCATGCCGGCGTCAACATCAATGGAAACAATGTCGATGGTTGGCGTCATGATCTCCCGGGCCGTCATGCCCCTGAATGAAAGTATTTCGGACACGTATTCGTGGTGCTCCACGTTGATGACGCCATCCTCCTCCCCGATCTTGAAGAGGATATCGATCTCCTCGCGGGACCTGATGCTGCTCCGTTCGGATTCGGTGACGCCGAGCAGCGACTTCAGGACCTTTGTGAACAGCAGGGAGAATTTGATCGTCGGCTTCATGATGACGAGGAGGATTTTTATGGGATACGAAAAAAACATCAGGAACGTCTCGGCCCGCGCCCGGGCGACTACCTTCGGCGTGACTTCGCAGATTATGAGAAACAGGATCGTCTGCACCGCCGTCACCACCAGCATTCCCAGCTCCTGGAGCATGAAGGCCGTGGTGACGATATAGGTGATGAAGGCCGTAGATGATATATTGACGATATTATTGCCAATGAGGATCATTCCCATGGTATCTTCGATATTGTCCACTATCCTGAGCGACAGCTTAGCACGGCGGTTCCCGGTCTTGGAAAGCGACTCAAGGTAGAACCTGTTGGAAGTGAGCAGCGCCGTTTCCGTTCCCGAAAAGAAAAAGGAAAGGAACATCATGACGCCGATAAGGATGATATATACCTGGTATTGCGCCAGAAGGACCATCATGACAGCAGGTCACCCCCTTCCGACGGACGGATGACCTCGACGGTCTCTATCTTGTTCTTCCTGATATGGCGGATCCTGAAGATATAGGCCCCGACCCTGAGCACATCACCCCGTTTCGGTATATAGGCCAGCTTTTCAATTATGTAACCGCCGATGGTGTCGGCGTTCTGGCTTTTCAGGTCCTCGGCGAAGGCGGCGTTGAAGTCGTCGATCTGAAGCTCCCCGGATATGACGGAAATGTTGTCGTCGATCCTCCGTATGGCGTGCCTGGCGTAGTCTTCCCACTTGGTCATGTCACGGCCCATCAGCTCTGAAAGGAGCTTGTTCAGTGTCACCACGCCGGCGGTGCCGCCGTATTCGTCGACTACGATCGCTATCTGGATGCCGCCGGCAAGAAAATCGTTCAGCAGGTCATGGAGCTCCCGCGAAGCCGGGAAGAACTTGATCTCCTGTATGAAACGGTTTATATTCCTGGCCTTTTTGAATCCCAGGTGGTACGGTATCAGCTCCCGCGAATCGACCATACCGATGACGTGGTCTATGTCATTCTGATAGACCGGGATCCGTATAACGCCCGATTCTATGAATGTTTTCATCGCGTCCCTGATCGATGAGCCGTAGGGAATGAACACGGCGCTGCTGCGGGGAAACATGATATTGGCGGCATCCTTCTTGGCGAACCGCAGCACGTTCTGTATAAATGCGCCCTCGTCCTTGCCGATGACCCCCTTCTCCTCGCCCAGCTTCACCGCCAGCTTCAACTCGTCCCGGGTGATCGCCTTGTGTGTCAGCTTCAGGTTGAATATTTTTATCATCATGCTGGTAAAGAGAAGCAGCAGAGCCCGGACCGGGGTGAGCACAATATGAAAAAAGCGCAAAGCGGGGAGCACCTTCTTTGAAGCATTTTCATATGAGTTAATTGCGATTATCTTCGGGGAAATCTCGCAGAAGATGATAATGAGGGGCGTCAGTATCGCGATTGAAATCACGTCCCCCCAGCGGGGCCACACCTGGAGCATGAGGCTTGTCGAGAGCATCGATAAGAACAGGTTCACGAAGAGGTTACCGGCGAGAAGCGTTATCAGTATCTTCTGCGGGTCCTTCATGAAGGTGTAAATGGCCTTTTCCCTTTTCAGATGGGAATGTGAAAAACGGTGGAGGTCCGATTTCGTGAGGGAAAAGAGAGCGCTCTCTGATCCGGAAAAAAACGCGGACAGCGCCATGCAGATAATGAGCGTGCCGACTTCTATGTAGATCTGGTCCATCACTCCTGGCTGATATCAAGCTTCACGTTAAAGGTGTATTCCTTCTCAGCGGTGTTCCCGGCATAGTCCGATGCCGTTACTTTCACCACGTTCTCGCCTTCCGCGTAGGTAAGGCCCTCGATCTTGTAATAGCCTTTGCTGTCGAAGAGGTTCTCGAATTTTTTCCCGTCCACGGTCAGGCGCCCCCGGGAGATGGCTATGGATCCGAATTCCTTGTTCAAGACCTTTTTGCCGTTGAATTCAACGCTCAGGCGGTACACGCCCAGGTTTTCCCGCCCTGTCATGGCGTCATTTATTTTCACCAGGAGGGGATAATGCCGGGTCAGCCGGATATTGGCCCTGTCCCGCACGATAATGATCTTGTCGCCGATATGGAAGGCTATCTCCGACAGGACCGGGGCCTTTGTGTCTTCCCGGGCGGGAAGGAGCTTCAGGGGATTCACCGAGACCCTCTTGAGGTACTGCATGAGGGAAAAATGTATATGCTTGTTAATCGAGTGGCCCGTGTTGCCCATCATGCCGACGGTGTCATTTTCGGTATAGGATTTCTTTGAGGACAGGCCGTTTTCAAGGTGCATGTAGAGGGAATAAACCCCGTTGCGGTGCTCCAGTATCTTGAAATTGCCGCCCCCGGGATAATTCTCGAGGGGGAACAGGGCCTTGTCCCAGTAAAAGAGGAGTTTCCCCGGTTCAACAGGATACACCTTGTCATCGATTGAAGTCATATCCATGCCGTCATGGAAGTGGTCCCACCTCGATTCGCAGAAGGTTGACGTGACGGTTCCGCTATTGACCGGCCACCGGAATGACACGAACGACATGGCCATCATGACAAGCAGCAGGCAGAACAGGGGACGCGGGTTCATTTAGTTCCTTCCTTTTCTTCGGTTTCTTTATCATCATTCTTCTTTTTTTCTTTCCCCGTATGCAGGTGGCAGAACCTGCCGGGCTCAGTGCCGGAGTAATAGAGGACATCGCGGGCAACGCGGGGACATTCGCCGTCCCTGCCTGCCACCTCGCCCGAATCCAGGCATATCGTTTCCATGGACAGCCCCTGTTCCGGCTTTTTGAAATCGACCGGCGGGTCGCCCCGGAAGATCGATGATATGTATTCCACCCAGACCGGCGCGGCCACAACGCCGCCCGCCCTGCCCCATCCGAGGGAAATGGCACCTTCCTTGTTTCCTATCCAGACAGCCGTGACATTGTTTGACGCGTATCCGGCGAACCAGGCGTCGTTATAGTTGGTGCTGGTCCCGGTTTTCCCGGCCACGGGAAAATCTATCCTGCTCCCCTTGAACGCGCCTGCAGCGGTACCGCCCTCATCGAAAACGCTTTTCAGCATGGATATGGTAATGGCGCAGGCCGCCGGATCGATTATTTTCCCGATCTCCTTCTTGCGTTCATCGGCAAGCTTGCGGGTCTCTTCCTCGTTGTTCCAGACGACATTGTCATTGTAGTCCCGGACCTGGCGGATACCGTAGGGCAGGACATATTCCCCGCCGTTTACGATAACGGAGTGGAGCACGCAGCTTTCCAGGGGCGATACCTCGTAGGTCCCCAGGGCCAGGGACAGGGTCCTGCCGAAGCGCTCTTTCAGCTCCGCGTCCGACAGGTACAGGCTTTTTTTCAAAATGGAGAACACCCCGTCGTAACCGGTCTTTTCAAGGATCTTGACCGCGACCACGTTGATCGACTTTTTCAGCGCTTCCCGCACAATGACCTCGCCGAGGTACTTCCCGTCGTAATTGCGCGGTTCGTACCCCCCGGGAAACTTCGTCTTTTCGTCGGCAAAGACCGTCGAGGGCGTTATGTCCTTGCCTTCAACGGCGGCGACATAGAGCACCGGTTTGAAGGATGATCCCGGCTGGCGCCTGATCTGGGCAACATGGTCATTCTGGTTCTTTGAGGAAAATTCATATCCGCCGACGTAGGCCAGCAGTTCCCCGGTAACCGGGTCCATGGAAACCAGGGCCCCCTCTATGTTCTGGGCCTTCTTCATCTCGGCGTCGGCCTTGAGCTTGTCCTTCATGCGTCCCGCCAGCTTCAGGTGGTACTCGCGCTGGCGCAGGATCCCCGCCTTGAGCGCCGCGGTGGCTATTTCCTGCTTCTCGGCGTCGATGGTGGTATACACCTTCAGCCCGCCCTTTTTAACGGCATCCTCGCCGAATTTTTCAACCAGGACGCGGCGGATGCTCTCGTTAAAGAAGGGCGCGCGGTTCACGCGGTATGAGCTGAAGACGAAGTTCCCGATGAGGGACGTCGCGGCGGCGCCCTTCTCGTCGTACACAACCTCCCACTTCCTCAGGAACTGCCCGTACATTTTTCCGGTGTTTTTATTCTTCAGGTATCCGGCATCGGACATCGATTCCAGAATTCGCTTTGTCTTGCGGAGCGAGGCATCGAGGTCTGACAAAGGTGAATATATCTTCGGGTTGGATATGGTGGCGACGATCATGGCGCATTCGACCGCGGACAGCTCCTTCACCGAAGTGCCGAAGAACATCTTCGCGGCCGATTCCACGCCGTAGGCGCCATTGCCGAAGTAGATGAGGTTCAGGTACATGGAGAGGATGTCCTGCTTGTCGTAGCGCTTCTCGATCTCCCGGGCGCAGAAGGCCTCGTATATCTTGCGCTTCAGGTTGCGTTCCATGTCGGTGAACAGGACTTTCGCCAGCTGCTGGGTTATGGTGCTCCCGCCCTGGACGACCCGGAAATGGGCCATGTTGACCAGTATCGCCCGTAAAACGCCCCGGTAGTTTATCCCGCGGTGGTTGTAGAAATCGCGGTCCTCGCTGGCTATCACCGCCTTGACAAGCCATTCGGGGATATAATCATAGGGCACGATCTCCCGTTTCTGTTCGAAAAATTCTCCGATGATCTCGTTGTTCCGGTCGTATATGCGGGTGGGAATGTCCACCACCTTGACCTTGAGGTCGACATCGCTGTAATTGTAGGTATATCCTTTTTTGAGCTCTTCGGTCCGGTCAATGAGCTGCTTGTACTTGGTCAGCTTCCTGAGGGCCGCATCGCGGTCGCCCTGCCACATGAAATAAATCACCGTCACGTACGCCGTCAGTAAAAGCGCCAGGGCCGCCGGCGCATAGATAAACACGATCTTCTTGTGCGTCATGATCCAGGCAAACGCCTTTTTTATAAAATCCAGGACCGATGCCATTAACGTTCTCCAGTCAAATCCGCCCATATGTCACATCCTCGCATCCGTCAAAACGCGCCCCTACCAAGAATAGACCCCCCTTTTCCCGAGGGGCCCAGGGGGGTCATTTCAGATACGGTATAAGAGTATCCCGATAAAAGTCAAATACATTCCTACGGGAGCTCCCCTATATCACAGCCGCTCGAGGCGGCATAGCGCTTTCCCGAAAGCTGGCCGCAGGCTCCGCTGATGTCGCGGCCGAAGCTCCTGCGCACCGTTATGGGGACATTCATGATCTCAAGGTCCCTGACGAAACGCTCAACGTCCGCCTCTCCGGGCGGGTCGCATCCCTGCCCCCCCTCGTTAAGAGGAATCAGGTTGAGCTTTATCCGGTTGTAACGGAACATTTTCTTCAGCCTTTTAGCGTCTTCCGTGGAGATGTTGTCCGACCGCATCACGTAGACAACGGTAAGCCTGTTCCGCGATGCCGGAAACTTCTCGTTCAGCATGCGGGATATGGCGCTGAAGGGATTTGACCGCTCGACCGGCATGATGCGCTCCCTTTTTTCCGGTACGGTGTCGTTCAGGGATATGGCCAGGTTATAGGGCCGCTCCTCGTCGATGAACCGTTCGATGCCCGCGATAACGCCTGAGGTCGATATGGTGATTTTTCTCACCGAAATGTGGAAGCCGAAGCTGTAATTCATGATTTCGGCGGCGCGGATCACGTTATCGTAATTCATGAAAGGCTCGCCCATGCCCATGAACACGACATTATTGTTACGCTGGCCCGAGATCCTCCGCACGTGGCAGAGCTGGTCGATGATCTCCCCCGCCTCAAGGTCCCGTATAAACCCCAGTTTCGCGGTCTCGCAGAAACGGCACCCCATGGCGCATCCCACCTGGCTCGAGAGGCACACGGTGATCCTCCCGTCTTCGGTAGCCTCGTTCCGGATCAGCACGCTTTCTATAAAATTGCCGTCATGGGTCCTGAACAGGTATTTCTCCGATCCGTCAACGGCAGAAACCAGCCGCTCTTCAAGGGAGAGGGCATTCAAGGAAAAGGTCTCGTCGAGCACGCCCCGGAGCTCCCGGGAGACATTGGTCATCGTCTCAAAGGAGTCCACGTTCTTCTCATAGAGCCAGATCATGATCTGTTTCGCCCGGTACCGCTTTTCGCCGATAGAGATGAAGTACTCTTCGAGATCCTCGATGGTGCAGCTTTTTATTAATTTCTTGTCCATCGCTAACAAGATAGGAATGACGGGCATCCGGTGCAAGAAATTTTTACACTTTATCCGTGTACGTTCCGCCGGTGTTCCCTTTGTTCAATGTCCCCGACTTTTCAATAAGGAGGGCAGTCACCGGGCCCCTGGTCACCGTCCTGTGCATCACGCCCCGGGGAACGATGATAAAATCGCCCTGTTCCAGATCTATACTGCGGTTATTGAATTCCAGCCGCATAGAACCTTCTATCACCAGAAACATCTCATCGGAATCCTCATGGGCGTGAAAATCGAGGGCCCTGCCTTCCGCTTTGACGATATTCAGCATGTGATCATTGAGCTGACCGATTTTCACATATTGAAATAATTCATGAATGCCGTTTGACGCCGATATCAGGTTTACTTTATCAAGGTCCATGACGTTATCACACATACAGAATCGACGATGCGATCACGAACTGCGCCGCATAGTATAGCGCGTGGTTTGCTATGACATAAGCCGGCGTGTTTTTACCCTGGGCGAAGTACGTTGCCGAAAGCATGAGGTCAGACAATAGAAACAAGACGGAACCCGTGGACATGACAATCCACACGGCCCTGCCGGTTGCGGCCGCCGCGGCTATTGACGATGACGCCACTGTCATCAAAACGAAAGCATACGCCAGGCAGGTAGGCCTGAACCTGCCGTAATCCATCTTCATCGGCTTTTCCATGGCCGTGACAGCTGCGGAACAGACGAGCGCGGGGACCGGGGACTATTGACAAAACAAGTGCGGTGCCCGTCCAGTCATAGTTCATGAATATCGCCCCGATGAAGAAAAAAATGGCCAGCCATGAAGGAGTAAAATCCCGCGAAAAGATACGTATCCTTATCACCTGCATATACATACTTCAGGTCAAGCCAGACGTCGCCCAGGAGTCCCCAGACAAGGGCGACTATTATCATCAGGCCGTAGTTGAGATGGCCCGTGTTAACGGCAAGGGCTGCGCATGCCGTAGCAATGAAGAACAGGCTGGCAACCGCCTTCGCGATAAGAGCGGGCACCCCGCCCCTTCTGACCCTTATCATGAGAAAAAAAACCGTCGCCATGATACCCAGGGCCAGTGTTACCCGGTAAATTACGATGTCCGCCATGTTGTTGCCTCCTTGGATAATCGCCTGTCCGTGATTTCGCCGGCTCATTCTCCCTGACGCTTGACCGCTCTCGACCGGCGATACCGTTCCATCGCCATATAGGCCATGATCGGTATGAGCACAAAATAGAACCCGGGGCCCGAAACAAACGCCCACATCGTTCTCGATGAATGTTCCGCGGTGTAGATGATGGCCATCACATGGAACGCGATATACACTGTCATGATCAAAAGCATCCGCTTCAGGAGGGGCAATGCCGCGTCTGCCAGCTTCCTGCCCGGCGGCATGTAACGGCCGAAATAATTAATGATAAACCTGTCTGAAGCAAACACGAAGAAGAGAAGAAACGGAACGCACAGGGCCTCGATAATCGCCGGCTTGACCTTGAAAAAGCGGTCATCATTGGTCGCTATGGACACGCCCCCCATGACGGCAATAATGGCAAGGTCCGCCAGTAGAAAATAATCAAACCTTCCTGACGCATGCCAGGTAATCACGGCCTGGACCGCGGTGAACAGCACGGCCGAGATAATCGAAATCACCGTATTGTCAATGACGGAATCGACCACCACAAACACAACGATTGGAAGAAACTGCAGGAAAAGAAAGGTCATGGGCGTCCCCTGTTCATTTGGGCGAATTGTACTTCGTCCCGGGCGGGATGCAAGTTAATTTTCCCACGCAGCCCCATGGTCGTCCTCCTCAAAACGGGACCGGGAACCATGAAGTGAAAAACCCGCCTGATAAGGGCGGGTTTCAGTATGCACGAACAATCCCGAAGGAACGGTTTCAAGGCCGCGCCATCAGTTAACATCGCTATTTTTTCTCCGTCATGCTCCTGATCTCAAACATGGCCATCTTGTTGTCCGGGTCTATGTTGATGACCTTCTCAAAGGACCTCATCGCGCTCTCTTCGTCGCCTTTTTTCTTGTACGCCATGCCCATGGCGAACAGCGCGTTCACGAAGCTGGGATCGATCTCAAGGCCTTTTTCAAAATATTCGATGGCACTGTCAAAATCCCCGAGCTGATAATAGGACGCGCCGCCGATATAATAGGCGTTCTTGTTCATCTTGTCGTTCTCGATGTAGGCCTGGATCCTGTCGATGGCCTTGCGGAAGCTGTTTACCCTGAAGTAGTTCTTGGCAAGGTTGTAGAGTATCTTCTGGTTTTCCGGGTATTTCTTGAAGCCTTTTTCAAGGACCTCGATCGCCTCCTGGTACTCATGGGCGTTGATGAGCCGCTTCGAATTCTTGATGATATCGACCGCCTCGTCGCGGGACAGCTCGACGACCAGCAGGGTGATATCGTCGACGAGCTGTGCGCCGCCCATGAACTGGCGGACGTCGTTTATGATGGCCTCGGCGAATTCCTCCGCGGGGAGCGATTGGTATCTCCTGATCGCCTCTTCCAGGCGGCGGTTGGAGTACTCAACCCGTTCCTCGTTGATTGCCTCCGGGATCCCGTCCGTGTACAGAATGACGCGGTCCCCGTATTCGAGCTTGGTCTTCTTCTCGTCGTAAGATTCGCGCGCCTCTTCAATGGCGCCGATGAACAGGCCGTTGGTGTCGAGGAGCTCGATGCTCCCCTCATGGCTCAGGAGTATGGCCTTCTGGTGGCTGGCATTGGAGTAGACCATGTTGTAATCGTCATCGATCGCGAGCATGAAACAGGTCATGTAGTCCTGGGTCTTGACGTGGTCAAGGATGTTCTGGTTCATTTCCTGGAATATCTTTTTCGGCGAGTCGTACTTGGAGCCCGCGTTCCCGAAGGACATCTTCGCCATGGTGGTAACCAGAGCGGCGGGGATTCCATGGCCGGAAACGTCGGCGATCATGACGCCGATCTTGTCGTCCTTCAGGAGGTGAACGTCGTAAAAGTCGCCCCCGATCTTTTCCATGGCGATGTAGCGGACCGCGAACTTAAGCTCGTTCCAGTCGTCGATCTTGCCGGGAAGTATGCTGCGCTGGATGACGCTGGCCATGTCCAGCTGTTTCTGGATCTGCTCATCCCTGCTCCGCAGGCTCGCCAGGGCCTCCTCGAGCTCCTCGGTCCGCTTGGCGACCTTTCCCTCGATGTCGCGTCTGAAATCGTCGATCTCCCGGGCCGTTTCCATGAGGGCGAACTCGATGGCGGTGAATTCCCGCTCCAGGGAAAGAACCTCGTATCCCGCGGTTCCGCCGGAAGCGATGGTCCTGGTCATTCGTATGAGGTCGTTCAGAATGCGCATGATGGACCGCGTGGTGATCTGCATCAGCAAAAAGCTTGCGAGGACAGATATGCCGAAGTACACGAAAATGACCGCTATGCTGAACTCCTCGAAAAACCGCACCTTTTCCATCAGGGCGGCAAAGGTCAGCAGGGTAATAACCATGAGCCAGACGAAGAAGAGGAACTTGAGCCTGATGCCGATGAGGGCCCGCGGCTTTACGCTCGCGCCGGTGCTCACAATTTTATTATACATGGCGCTCCGCTCCGGGTTTGTCAGCGACTCTGTAAAGAGATACGTGGACATGCCGTACAAAATGATGACGATGATAACCGTGAGGGATGATGCCTTTATCATGGCGGAGAACTCCGGCGCGGTATAGGCGCCTAGTATACGGTATTCATAAAAGGCCAGGGCAAGGATGATAAGGCCAGCGAAAGCGGTCAGAAGGGTACAGTGGAGCAGGTTATACATGGGAAGATCGGAAAAGTTGGTGTATACCTTTTTCAAGTCTTCCTCGGGAATTTCAAGGTTGTTCCGGTATGCCTCGTTGACCGCCCTCAGGGGCTCCATGAAGGGTGGGATCTTAAGGGGAGCCAGAAGACCGAACATGATCCAGTGCACCAGGGTCGGGATGGCCACTGCCACGGGGAGCCATTTCATGTAAAACAGGGTCAGTTTATCATAGGATATCATGATAAAGGATGTGCCCAGGAAAAAGGCAAAGACGCCCAGTACCCAGCTTGACGAGACGGTAATTGCGGAAAGGGCAAAAGTATAATTTATGTTTTTAGCCAGAAATCGGAAAAACTTCATGATATCCCCTTTAGTATATCTATCGGAAAAAACCGAGTATTAATATATGATATATTCAGCTTATTTCTCTTAAAATCAAGCTAAATATATTCCCCCACCCCCCGGAGGGGGACTTAAATAAACATTATGTGCCGCGAAAGCCCCCTCCGGGGGCGTGGGAGGGGCATATAGCCTTAATGACAGTTACAAACCCTATTCCTTTTCCAGGTCTATGACCTCCACGTCCTTGACGCAGCGGAAACCGGCCATGTTGTCCGAGTACAGGTTCGGCATGCCGCCGATTTCCCTGCTGCTGACGCGCAAACGGTACCGCTGGCTGTACCAGGATCCGCCCCTGACAACCTTGAACTGTTTTCCATACCGTTTGAATTCCTTACCCTTTCTGGTGCGGTTCCCCTCATAGGGCATGTACCAGCTTGAGGTCCATTCCCTGGCGTTGCCGGCCATGTTCAGCGCGCCGCAGGGGGAGGCCCCCTCCGGGTCAAAGGAATTGACCGGCATCAGTCCCTTTGTTGCAATGCCGGAGCGCTTCTTCAGATGGGCTCCCGTCTTCTCATCGGACCAGAAATCGGCGCAATTGGCCCGCTCGGGGCTGAAGTCCCTTCCCCAGGGATAGATATAATTCTTCGTATCGCCATCACCGGCGGCGCGGCCGGGCCCGCGGGCCGCTTTTTCCCATTCCTTCTCGGTCGGCAGCCGCTTCCCGGCCCAGCGCGCGTAGGCTTCGGCCTCGTAATAGGTGACCATGACCGGCAGGTTCCCCTCGCCCTCCCGGTAGGTGCCTCCTTCCCAGGACAGGGGCGGCTTCACGTTTTTTGCCTCTACGAACTTGAGAAAATCCTGGTTGGAAACTTCAGAAACGTCAATATAGTAGTTATCAATATAATCGACATGCTCCGGCGATTCGTCCCTGTCGCCATTGTTCGATCCGAATACGAATTTTCCCTCCGGGACCAGCACCATCCGTCTCCCGTCTTTATCTGTGATGATTGAACGGCGGTAACCCCGTTCCCGCGTCGGGGCCTCGTCGGTGAACTCCCTCTCTCCATTCTTTCTCGGTGCAACCAGCGCGATATCGACGCCGGCCCTGATGAGCCTGGCAAACCGCCTGTTTGTCAGGGTGTACCGGGCGGCGGCCCGGTAGGTATACCGTCCTGTCCTGTTGAACACCGGCGATTCGATTTCGATGGACCCGTAGACAGTCTTATCCTGTATCATGTAATAGGACGTTTCCCGGGGCCGTTCGCTGAAGAGGATTACGATATTGTTTTCCTTGGCAACTGACTCGATCCTTCCCATGATGTCGAAATCGGGAACAGCGGAAAGGTCAGGCATGAGGCACTGCGCTGCGAACGCCAGGGTAAGAAGTAGGTACATTTTCATTTTTCGTAAAACCATTGGTTACCTCGCAAGCTACCACAATCCCCTTGGGGGGGACGTTCTTATTGAATCGTGCGCCCACTGGGGGGCCGGGGGCCGATACTTTTCTGTTATATGGAACTTCCTTTGTCTTCTATCCCCGTATAAGTTCCCTCGTCGGCCACACGAGGCATGTAAGCTGATTACCCATGATAACGCCCGAATCTATGCCGATAATGTTGCGCCGGGCATCATGGTATATCGGGCCCTCCCGCGACAGGTAGGCCACCGGGGTGTGACCGAAGATAATCGTTTTTTCCCACCGCTTGTTACATGAAAAAAACTGCTCCCTGATCCAGAGCAGGTCATGTTCATCCTGGGCTTCGAGGCTGTCTGCCATGGGGTTCAGCCCCGCGTGGACGGCAATGAAATCCTCTCCCTCGTAGTAGAGCCTGAGAGCGCCGATAAATTCTCGATGGTGCCTGGGCAGCTCGAAGACGCCCCGGTGGGCTATATAGCTCCGTATGGTGGCGTCTCCCCCGTTGATAATATAGGCGCCGACCGTGTCCTCTCCCCGGAGATATGCCATGAACATGTCTTCATGGTTTCCCTTGAGGAACACCGTATTCAGGGTCTGCGTCCGGGAAAGCTCGATGAGAAAATCCACCACCTCGTATGAATGGGGCCCCCGGTCAATATAATCACCGAGGAATATCAGGGTATCGGCCGGCTTGATCCTGGCCGATACCTGGTCAAAGACGCTGACAAGCCGTTTGAAATAGCCGTGTATATCGCCGATGATATAATACAATGAAAACCCCTGGTGCCGGGCCCCGCTGCCGGGAGCCCGTTATGGTCCGTCACCGCCGGATTTCTTTTTTTCAGCCCTGTTTTTAATCTCCGTCAGGAGGTAACCGATGATCATATTACCATCCTTCACAGTATCGGCATTAAGGACGCCAAAAATCCATTGTTTATACTGGCATATGAACAGATATTCCGTTTCACTGATGATCCGTATGGCAGGCTGAAGTTTCCCGACCTTGCTCAACATATACTCATTGCCCCCCGCTTTCAGGATGCCAAGGTATTCCTGCTCGGCGTCAAAGGCCGATGAATAGACAGCGCAGACCAGATCATATTTCTTCCCGGCCAGGAGGCGCCGTGTCACTGAGGCGTTTTTCAAACCCGGGATGGCATCCAAGTTTTGCCTGTAGTAGACGATATCCCTGGTGGAGCGGTTTTTTGCAAAGAGAAAGAGCCGGTCGGGCAGGCTGTCGTCACCGGCCAGGTTTTTCAGGTTCCCCCGCACCACGCCGAGGAACTGGTCGACAGTGCTCCCCGCCTGGTCGCCAAGGTTTTCATAGCCTATCTTGACGTAGTATCTCCCGATCCTCGCATAGAGACAGTTAGTCGTCGCGTAGGTGTTATCGTCGAAGAACTGGCATGTCCCGCCCAGTCCGCGTTCCCTGCTGAAAAAACCGAAGGAATCAAGGGAAGAGCCGAGCTTGATCATTTCGACCCTGACGGTCCTGCTTTTATCGGAAAGGTGCGCATATTCCGTTATTGCCAGTTCATCGGGATTATGCTCGCCGTAGAGGGGGCTGAACTGCGCCATCTTCCGTGAGCTCGTGGTGCGATACTGGCGCTCCACCACCCATCCGGGCACATCGGTCTCCCGGGGCATGACATCCTGGATGGTGGGGGTCCTGGGAAACAGGCTGCAGGACGGGAGGGAAAGTGAAGACAGCAGAATTAATATAAATAAAACAACAAACTTTTTCATAGTATCAGGAACCTTAACAGATTTGTCATTGCGAGGAGCGAAGCGACGAAGCAATCTTTATCTTATTACTATCAATGCTATACATTGCAAACGATTCTTCATATGAGCATGACAATTATGGCAGCATTGACAAGATCACTTCGCTTCGCTCGTGATGACAAATGAATTAAATTCACATGTTTCATGACATATCCCTCGTGCCCCCTCAGGGGGACAGGGGGTCAAATCTATATGACCGATTCTCACCTGTATTGTTTCACCTATTTGCTGATCGCCTTCGGATCTATCGCGTCCTGGAGCCCCTCCCCCACCAGGTTATAGGCGGTTATGGTCAGGAATATGGCGAAACCGGGGATCAGGGTGAGCCACCAGGCGAAATCCATAAAGTCCCGCGACTGGGAGAGGATATCGCCCCAGCTGGGCGTGGGCGGCTGCACGCCGAAGCCGAGGAAGCTCAGGGACGACTCGATCAATATGGTCGAAGCGATGCCGAAGGTGGCCGAAACCAGGACCGGGGCCAGGGAGTTGGGGAGGATATGGCGCAGGATGATCCACGCGTCCCGCGCCCCTATGGCCCGGGAAGCCACCACGAAATCCGTCTCCCGCAGCTTCATGAACTCGCCCCTGACGATCCGGGCGATCCCCGGCCAGCTGGTAATTCCGATGACCACCATGACATTCACCAGGTTGGGGCCCACCAGGGCAAGGATCGTAAGTATCAGGAAAAAGGTCGGAAAGCACATGATGATCTCGATAAGACGCGAGATGGCGATGTCGATCCAACCGCCGTAATAGCCGGCAATGGAGCCGATGATGATGCCGATGGTCACGTAGATGGCCACGGCTATAAAGCCGATAAAAATGGAAACCCTGCTCCCGTGGATCATGCGGGCCGTCAGGTCCCTTCCCTGCTCATCCGTTCCCAGGAGGTGCTTCACGCCGGGCGGAATGACAATGCTGTTCAGGTCATACTCGGAATATGAATAGGCCACCGGCGGGAAGATTTTGAATCCCTTATAGTCATCCTTCCTGAGATCAGCGTCCTTCAGCTCCGGGTAATTGAAGAAGATCGGGAAATAGACCCGCCCCTTTTCCACATACAGGTAGGGCTTGCTGTTGGCCAGCAGCGGGGCGAATATGGCGATAAAGAAAAGCGCGATGACGAAGACCAGGCCCGCAAAGGCGAGACGGTTCTTCCTGAATTCCCTCCAGACCCGCGCCCAGTATCCGCGCCTCATATCTTCGCCTCCAGCCTGATCCGGGGATCCGCCAGAGCGTAGGACAGGTCGGCTATCAGTATGCCCGCCAGGGTGAGGAGCGCCGCGATGGTCTCGATGGCCATGATGACCGGAATGTCCCGGGAGAGTATCGCCTCGAAGGCGAGCATGCCCATACCGGGCACCGAGAAGATCGATTCCACGATGACGCTCCCGCCGAGGAGGCCCGGGAGTAGCGTGGCCATCAGCGTAATGAGCGGAATGAGGGAGTTCCTGAAGGCGTGGACGAAGACCACCTTTTTCTCGGAGAGCCCCTTGGCGCGGGCGGTCATGATATACTGCTGGTTGATGACCTCCAGCATGTTTGCCCTGGTGTACCTTGACAGGAAGGCGAAGCCGCCGTAGGTCAGGGTCGCCACCGGGAGCACCAGGTGCCATCCCACGTCAAGGATCCGGGTGAAGAGGCCCGCCTCCGCCGCCCAGTCGGACCTGAACCCGCCGAGGGGAAAGAGGTTCAGGTACTCGCCGCTCCCCAGGTAGAGAAGCAGGAGGAGCCCCACCCAGAAGGTCGGCAGCGAATAGAGTATAAAAAGGACGAGGCTCGACCCCCGGTCGAAGGCGCTCTCCTTTTTCACGGCCGAAATGATCCCCATCGGTATTGAAATGATGTAAATTATTATCATGGAAATAATATTCAGCGTCAGCGTTATCGGCAGGGCATCCCAGACCCGGTCCCACACAGGCCTTCCATCCTTGCGGGATATGCCGAAGTCGAGGCGGGCCGATTTCGCGAGCCAGTCGAAATAGCCTACGATGATCGGCTTGTCAAGGCCGTAGAGCTTTTTCTCCTGCTCGAGGATTTCTTTCGAAATCGAGCCGCTTTTCAGGGCCCCCTCCATCCCCATCTTGAGCTTCGTATAGTCTCCGGGGGCCAGGCGGATCATCATGTAGGTGATGAAGGTTATTCCCAGGAGGGTGGGAACGATGAGGAGTATCCTCTTTACCAGGTATTTCTTCATTGCGGTTTTCTCACCTTCCATTCAAGATAATTCATTCCCCGCGTGTGCACCTTCACGTTGGTGAAGCGCCTGCTCACCACCGCCAGGGCGGGACTGGTGTACATGAACGTGTAGGGCTGCTCGTCATGGAGGATCCGGTGGAACCGGTGGTACATCCTGTTCCGCTTCGCCTCGTTGAACTCGGTGCGCGCCGCCTCAATTATCCTGTCAGCCTCCTTGTTGCTGAAGCCGATATAATTCGATCCGCCCCTGATCTGGGAAGAGTGCCAGATCTGGTACGGGTCATCCTGGAAATCGGGATCGGACCATCCCAGGGACGTGGCGTCGAAGTTCCTGCTCTGGATCTTGTCGAGATACACGGCCCATTCGTACCGGTTGATGTCCATTTCGATGCCTGCCCTGGCAAAATCCTCTTTCAGGATGCTCACCAGGCGCTCCGCGAACTTGCTTCCCGACGATATCGTGAACGTAAAGGAGAACTTCTTCCCGTCCCTGTCGAGGATGCCGTCTCCGTCACGGTCTATCCAGCCGGCCTCCTTCAGCAGCTGCCGGGCCCGTTCCGGGTCATAGGGCCACGGCTGTATGCCCGGGTCATTCGCCTTACCGAAAATGTAGAAGGGCCCGGTGACGATCTCCCCCAGTCCGAACAGGAGCTTGTCCAGGATCTCCTTCCGGTTTATGAGGTGCGTCATGGCAAGGCGCACCCGCCTGTCCTTGAAGAAAGGCCGCTGCTCATTCCAGCCTATATAGCTGAACGAGGGCAGGTAATATTTCAGCTTGTAAAAATTGTCAGTGAACTTCTTCGAGTTAGTCTGGCGGACCCATTCGATGTCGCGGACGCCCATGAGGTCGATTTCGCCCTTCTTGAGCATCTGGAGCGCCACGCTACCCTCGGAGATGATCTTGTACACCACCCTGCGGATTTCCGGCTTTGCGCCGCGGTAGCGCTCGTTCCGCACCAGGATGATGTTCTTGCCCGTGTCCCACCGCTCGAACTTATATGGCCCGGTTCCGACGGGAAAACGGTTGTTCCTGTGGGTATTGAAATCGGTGCCGTTGCTGAAAACATGCTTCGGCACGATGGGCATGCCGCCGCAGAAAATGAGCGCGAGGTAATACGGTCGTGAATAGGTGAACTCCACCGCGTACTTGTTGATCTTTTTACAGCTTTTTATATCGATGTAATACACCTTGAGCTGAGCGCTGGACACCTTCGGGTCCATGATCCTGTCGTAGGAATAGACCACGTCATCGGCGGTGAACTCAACCCCGTCGCTCCAGATAATGCCTTTCTTCAAATAGAAACGGAATTTCAGGTGATCCGGGGACATATCCCACCGCTCCGCCAGCATCGGCTTGACTTCGAGAGTATCATAATCACGGTCCACCAGGGTTTCGTATATTTTAAGGTTGATGGCGTGGGCATAGGAATCGGTAGCGGTGATCGGATTCAGGGTCCCCGGCTCCGCGCCCATGTGCACGTTCAGGGTATAGGGATCCCTTTCCGGGGCAATCCCGGAACAGCCGGCAAGGAGCATTACGCTAATTACATATGCGACTGCCAGTGACAGCCTTCTGGTTCTCAATCGGTCCACCATAATAGCAATTATACGACAGGCTTATACGACAGGTGATATTTCTACTACAGGCTGACATACTATACAGGCGGTAATTGACTGTCAAGGAATATGCGAGGGGGAAGGCCTTCTGACCGGGCCAGGTTTAAACCCTATCCCATCAGAAGGCGAACGTTACTTGTATTGCACCATGAGTGTGTTCTGGCCGGCGAAGGGCCCCGCGGCTGTCGCTCCATTGCCGAAGTCATAGACGGTGGAGCCGGTTAACGCACCACCGGTGAAAACAGAGCCGTCCGGCGCAGCAGAGACGCCGTTGAAAAACGTTTCAGCGCTTGATGCAGCCGTGGTACAGGCCCACCGGGCCACGCCGGTGCTGTCGTATTTGACCAGCAACGGGTTCATGCCGCCGCCATAGGTCCCCGTGGCTGTTACCGTATTGCCGAAATCATAGGTGTTGGTCCCATAAATTCTGCCGGCAGCGTATATGAAGCCGTCAGATGCAGCCGATACCCTGATAAATCCCGAAATATTGGCGCCGGCAATTACTGTCGAAGCCCATTGCGTCGCGCCGGCGCTGTTATATTTCACCAGTACCGCGTTATCCCCGGTATAGGTGCCCATGGCTGTTTGGCCGTTTTCGAAGTCAAAGGTCCCGGTCCCATCCATAATTCCCGATGCGTACACGGAACCGTCAGTAGCGGTCGATATGCCCATGTAAAACGAATTGTCGCTTCCAGCGATCACCGACCGGGCCCATTGGGCCAGGCCGGTTCTGCTGTATTTCACAACTACACTGTTTTGACCGACGGCGGGCGCCACGGCGGTAAAAAATCCCGTTGCGGTAACGCCATTGCCGAAATTATAGGCGCCATTTTCACATATGCTGCCCGCCACAGAGACAGAACTGTCCGGCGCTGCCGATACGCTGTTAAACACCGACTCATTGCCCCCGGCTATAGCTGCTCTCGCCCACTGCGGCACGCCGGCAGAGTTGTATTTCACCAGTACGGCATTTTGGCCGCCGCTAAAAATCCCCGCTGCCGTTACTCCATTGCCGTAATCGCAGGTATCGGTTCCCGTAATGGTCCCTGCCGTGAACACCGAGCCGTCAGGCGCGGCCGCTACTCCCGTGTACGATGAAGTATTTGCGGAAGTTACCGTCCTGGCCCACCGGGCCGTGCCGGAACTGTCATATTTCACCAGAACCGCATTATCGACGCCGGCCGAGCCCGTTGCCGTTACGCCGCCGCCGAAATCATAGGTGCCGGCCCCGTATATGACCCCCGCGGCATAGACTGATCCATCCGACGCGACCGCAACGCCGCTGAAAGTTGAATCATCGCCGCCGCCGGTGACCGTGCGGGCCCACTGGGCAAGGCCGGAGTTGTCGTATTTTACCAGGATGCAGTTGCGGCTACCGAAATCAGGCGTGGCCGTGGCGCCATTGCCGAAATCAAAGGTCGTTGCCCCCAGCAGAAGCCCCGCCCCATAGACGGACCCGTCCGGGCCGGCCGCCACATTGTAGAACATCGAAACATTGCTTGCCGCCACCACGGTCCTGGCCCACTGGGCCACGCCGTAATCCGTTACCGTAACCAGGCAGGTGGCCGTGAATCCGCCGGAAAACGTTGTCGCTGTTATGGTGGCAGTGCCGGGCGCCACGGCGGTAACGCGCCCCGTAAAACCCACCCTGGCCGTGGCCGGATCAGAAGTCGACCAGGTCACCAACCTGAACGTCGCGTTCGCCGGGGTGATGGCTGCCGCAAGCTGTTCAACCGACCCGGCACTGATGGTCACCGTTGTTTTATCCAGGGTGATCCCTGTTACCGGCACCTGGTTGCCAAGCACGAAGTATAGCAGAAGGTTGGAATAATTGACACTGCTCCATGTACAGGCATTGACCCATGAAAGGGCTATACTGATTAGCAGGAATCGGATTATCTGCCTGTACATGATATCTTCTCCTGATATATATTTAAGAAAAACATATACATATGCATATACAGTATACTAACAAATAACCGCTTATGTCAAAATTTATGGGTAATTATAGGCACAGCCGGAAAAATATCCGGCAGGGAAGGATAAAAAGGCGTTTATTATATAATAAACTATCCGCCCTATAAAGACGCCGCCATGCTTGGGCGACTATCAGGGCGGATGTTGAATGCCTAGTTGGGGTTCGCCAGGACCACCAGGGCGTCAACAACTACCGGTTTGCTGCCTGAAATGATAAGGGGGTTGATGTCAATTTCGGCAATCTCGCTGTTCCTGTATCCGAGGTCCCCGATGCCCACGAGGGCCTTTACCAGCTCTTTTCTATCCACGGCGGGGCTGCCGCGGAACTCGTCCAGGAGCTTTTTCATCCGTATCTCGTCAATCATTTCCTCGGCGTCCATCTCGGTGAGGGGCGCGACGCGGAAGCTCACGTCTTTTATGACCTCGGTGAAAATACCGCCGATGCCGAACATGACGCAGGGACCGAACTGAGGATCGCGGCTCAGGCCGATGACGAATTCCCGGTCTCCCTTTATCATTTCCTGGACCAGGACGCCGTCGAGCTCGACACCCTTGCCGGTGATCTCGTCATAGGCCTTTTTGACCTCGTCCTCATTGGCAAGCTTGAGCTTCACCAGCCCCATCTCGGTCTTATGGGCGGCCTTGTCCGAACAGCCCTTCAGCACCACGGGATAGCCGATCTCCCCGGCGAATTTCACCGCCTCGTCCCTGGTCCGGGCCAGTTTTTCCCTGGTTATCGGAACACCCACTGATTGGATGACCTGCTTCGAATCATATTCAGACAGGGTCTTCTGTCCCCGCTCAAGCGCTTTCTTTATGATCTGCTCCATAGGGATTCTCCTTTTTCATATGATATCTGTATTGCTCGTGCGAAACGACCAGCGCCCGAACCGCCTCCTCCATGCTGTCGAAGAGGGGAAGCCTGAACTCCCTGCGGACCGAAATGATGCGCCCCACGGAATTGGGGGTGTAAATTGCCGCAGGCTTGTCGTACTCTCTGCACATTTTTACAAGCTCTTTCATGACGTCAATGACAAATTCTCTCCAGATGCTGGACATCAGGAGAAGGCCGTCAACCTCTTCGGCCGAGAGCAAAATCCGGAAAATATCCAGATAAACCTGGGGCGGCGCCGGCCCGATGTCAACCGGGTTGTTCACGTTGAAAACGCCCCCCACTTTTTTAAGACGCTCCCGGGTTTCCGGGGCCAGGCGCGGCATTTTCAGGCCCGCTTCCACCATCAGGTCCGCGGAAATGCTGCCGAAGGCGCCGGAATTGGTGAAGGCCGCTATCCGGTTGCCCCGCAGGAGGGGCATCTCGGTAAGCATCTTGGGCATGGAATGGACCTCGCTGATTGATTTCAGCCTGATGATTCCCGCCTGCCGGCAGGCGCTTTCGAACACGGCATCATTATTGGCCATGCCGGCCGTATGGGACAGGGCCGCGGCAGTGCCCTCATCGGTCCTTCCCGACTTGAAGACCAGGATCGGCTTGGAGACCCGCCTGGCCACGTTCATCAGCTTTTCCCCGTGGGCGATGTTTTCCAGGTACATCGCTATGACCCTGGTGTTGTCATGGTTGAAATACTCGATCAGGTCCGCCTCGTCCACGTCCGACTTGTTGCCTATGCTGACCATTTTATTGATCCCCTCGACATCGTCCATGAGGGACTCTATGATCACGACGCCAACGCCGCCGCTCTGGACGATGTAGGACACGCCGCCCGGCTTCTTGAAGACGTCCATGATCTCCTTGTAGGCGCCGTAGAAGCAGCAGAAGTGGGAATGGTTGTCAAGCACGCCGAGGCAATTGGGGCCGAGAACGCGGATGCCGTAGGTCCTGACGGCATCGTCTATCTCGCGCTGGAGTCTCTTCCCGTCCTCGCCCTGCTCGCTGAAACCGGCGCTCTCGATGACAACGTTGCGTATCCCCTTCTGGCCGCATTCCCTCATGAAGTGAGGGACCACCGCCGCAGGGGTTATTATCACGCCGAGATCGACCTGGTTCGGAATGTCCAGCACTGAGGTAAAACCGGGCCAGCCATGGACCGATTCGCCCTTTCGGTTAACGGCATAAACGGAACCGGAAAAGGGTATATACTCCCTGAGACAGTTGCAAATGGTAGCGCCCAGGTTGAAGGGCGCATTGGAGGCACCGATTACAGCAACTGACGACGGATTGAAAAATTTATCAAGGGTCGAATCTTTGAGTTTAACATTCATGGCGGCCACCTGAGATGATATCGTAAACAATGTTTACTATAAAAAACGACGTTTATAGTGTCAAGTTGTTTTACAAAAAAATTACGGATGTATAAAAAAACAAACATATTAATTCAACTGCGGGATGTGTGCAAAACTAGGTCAAATTTGCTAAAAAAGCAGGGGTAAATCAAAAGAAAATAGGGGTCAGAGCAACACAGATAGGACAGGTCGATCTGAATATTCCAGAACTATACTTGAATCATATAGAATCTGTTAATCAATCCTGCCGGTCGGCTAGTCCCATGAAAAGGCGGGCAAGGTTTTCCGCAACGAGCCTTCGGTGCTTCAGGATCTCATCATCGCTTTTTAACGGATGGTTGCGGAATGTTGCCACGATCCCGGTCAGCGCCGCGAACATGGTATGGGAATGGAGGCGGATATTGCCCTTGAGTTTCATCTTCCGGAAGATGATATCGAAATTATCCAGCATCTGACTCTCCATGACATTGAGCTTGTCGAAGAGGTCCCTGTCGACGGAGCCCTCCATGAAGAAATTCATAAGCATCCTGAAATACTGGTCATGGAGGGTGAAGTATTCGATGAAGACGCGGGCGATCTCTTCAATGGAGCCGTCCGGCGATTCATCGATCGTTTTATAGAGGCCCTTGAAGACCTCCTGCACGCCCCGAGAAAACGTTTCGGCAAACAGGGATTGCTGGTCCGGAAAATGGCGGTAGATCAGCGCCGGGGATATGCCGGCCCGCTTCGCGATATCGCGCATGGTGACCTTGTTGAAGGGCTTGGTGGCGAACTCCCGTTCCGCGGCGTCAACGATGATCTTGCGACGGGCGTCTTTTTCCTTTTCCTTCAGGTCTGACAGTGTATTGTTCTTATTCATGGCAAAAACGGCTTAATGAGGGGTGATACTATGCATCATTTGGTAAAATGTCAAGAAATATCAGGTTCCAGCCCGTACCTGGTTAAAAAATCGTCATTGGCGCGGGGACGTCACCGGTTATACGTCCTTGAACATGTCCAGCTGCAGGTCATCGGACTTTAATTTTTTCCCCGTCTCGCGCTTCCCTTTTTTAAGGAGTTTTTCCTCGAGGCGGTCCAGGAAGGGGCTCCGCTCCTGCTTCAGTATCCGACCCTTTACGGCTCTTTTTTTCGCGTAGGTAAGATACAGGTTCCGCACCGTCCTGGTCACCCCCACGTAGAAGAGGCGCTCCTCCTCCGCCAGTTCGCTGTCGTCCCTTTCACCGAACAGCGAGAAGGGTATGATCCCCTTCTCGCAGGCGGGGATGAAGACCGTATCGAACTCGAGTCCCTTGGAGGCGTGGATGGTCATGAGGGACACCGCCTCGGCCCGTTCGTCACGGTCGTCCGCTCCCTGGCGCAGCGAGCAGGACCTGAAGAAATCATGGTATGCGCTGCCGTAGGGGTCGGCGAAGGAGACCATGCGCCGGATCGAGTCTTCGGTGGCCTCGGTAAAGACCATCAGGAACTTCAGCACGTCGGAGACCCGGTCCCCCTTTTTTATCATCCCCCAGATGTCGCTGGTAACGGCAAGTGACACCTCTGGGTCCGAGCCGGTGTAAAATATTTTTTTCAGGGAGCGCACCGCCTGGCGGTACGGCTCCCGCCTCACCAGGGACTCGCTGCCGGCCACCTGGTAGGGGACCGCGTGGTTATTGAAGGCCTCGATGATCGCGTCAAAGAGGAAAGAGGACCGGCACAGCACGGCAAAACCGCCGAGGCTCACCTCCTCGTCATCGGCGTCCCCCCCGGTGATGCCGCTGTCCATGGAAAAGCTCCTGAGGCCCCCCATGCTCTTCTCGATTGTGGCCGCGATCCAGTCAGCCTCGGAGAGGTCGGTGCCCATCTCCTGGATATGCACCTTCATGTCTATGTCGCGGCCGGCGACGGGTTTTTCCCTTCCCAGGACCTGGGCGGCGGCGCGCATGACCGGGTCGGGACAGCGGAAGCTCCGGTCGAGGCGCAGCACCCGTGTGCCGGGGTATTCCTCCATCACCCTGGCGAGGAACCGGGCATCGGAGCCGCGAAAACCGTAAATCGCCTGGTCCGGGTCGCCGATCATGAACAGGTTGGGGCTCCCCTCCCCTGCCAGCAGTTTGAGGAACTCGTACTGCGCCGCGTTGATGTCCTGGAACTCGTCCACCAGTATCCAGCGGTAACGGCGGCGGTATTCCTCCGCCATGCCGGGATCATTGGCAAGCATCTCGACCGGCAGGGCGATAAGGTCAGCCAGGTCAAAGGCATTGAGGCGCTTCAGCTCTTCATTGTACTTCCCGAGGTATTTTATCGTCTCCCCATCGGCCTCTGCTCCCTGCTTGGCGGCTTCGATGGCGCGGACCGTCCTGGTTACCTTCTTTTCATCCTTGACAATGCCCGCGACGATATCGGTGATATCGTCCTCGTCGACGATGACGAAATCCTCCTTTCTTCCGGCGGCGGCGCAATGTTCTTTCAGTATGTTGAGCCCGAAGGCATGGAATGTCAGTATGGCCAGCTCTTTCGCCGGCATGATCGCCTCGACCCGTTCGCGCATTTCCCGGGCAGCCCGGTTCGAGAAGGTAACGGCAAGAATCTCAGCCGGAGGCACATTCAGGTTCTTTACCAGGTGGAGTATCCGCCTGGTCAGGATGGCTGTCTTCCCCGTCCCCGGCCCGGCGATGACCATGCAGGGCCCTTCGCCGTGTTCTATGCCGGCGCGCTGTTTATCGGTGAGGCCCTTAGACAGGGCCTGACCCGCCGCGCCTTCGGGGAGCTCAAAAAGGACCCGCGGCGCCCCCTGCTGTAGTCCCAGCTTTTCGTGGAGGTCCTTGAACTCGGCTATGTCGAATTTAATGGAGGATGAAGCTGCCGCTGCGGGGTCCATTGCCGTCCCCGGGCCGAAGAGACCGCCGCCGGTGAACGTCCGGGCCTCGCCTTCCTTGAATACCTTGATGCGGCCGAATTCACCGTCATAGCCCTCCTCTATGACCACGTCGCCGCTCCGAAGGCGCCTGATTCCCTCGGCAAGAAGATCGCCGCCGGATTCGCGGATCTCATCAAGGGGGGCGACCAGCAGAATGTAGAATTCCGATCCGAGGGAGCCGATCAGACGGTGATACTCCTTCGTTACTTTCCCGGACTTGGCGCTTTTCTGGCCCAGGAGCTCCGCAAGGAGGTCCGGGAGTTGGGTTATGGAATGAAAGGTTTCCCGCTGTGTTCCTGCCTCTTCATGCCGGTCCGCCAGCTCAGCGACGCGATACAGGACGCCCCGGGTCACCGGCTTCCCGCACACGGGACAGATGCCGCGGTGGCGCACGGTTTCAAGGGGGTCCCACCGGATGCCGCATTTCCGGTGGCCGTCGTAATGATATTTCCCCTCCTGGGGAAAAAACTCTATCGTGCCGAGAAAACCTTCTCTCCCCTTCAAGGCGTTCACCATGGCGCCGTGGGAAAGCTCCGTATCGAAGATGTTGGCCTCCCTGCCCAGCTTTTCGGGGGAGTGGGCGTCAGAATTCGAAACCAGGGTGAAACGATCGAGAAATCCGCAGGCGCGGTTCATCGGCGGATCGCTTGAAAGGCCCGTTTCAAGGGCAAAGATATGCTTCGTCAAATCGTCATAGCATTCCTCGATGCTGTCGAAGCCTGACCTGGAACCGAGCACGGAAAACCAGGGGGTCCAGATATGACAGGGTATGAGGAACGACTGCTCCGACGACTCGAGCACCATCTCCAGGATGATCTTCGAATCTATGCCCAGGATCGGCCTCCCGTCCGACCTGATGTTCCCCATCCTGTCGAGGCGTGACTGGACCTTTTCCGCTGCGGCAATATCGGGAAACACGCAGAGATTATGCACCTTGCGGACCTTGCCGTTCTTCTTGTAAATGCTGCTGATCTCGCCGGTAAGGATGAAATAGACCTCCCGCGGCATGTTCTTTCCCGAAAGGTACCGCGACTCCTCGAGTCGGTAATCGCTTTTAAGCCGGTAGAAACCGTTCCCCGCGGGCTCGAGTTTTTCCCTGATCTCATCCAGCCAGCCGGGATGGATGCAGTCGCCGGTGCCCACCACGTCGATGCCCTTCAGGCGCGCCCAGTACTCCAGGTGCTCCGGGACCAGGTTGCCGCTGGTTGCCACGGAAAAATGAGAGTGTATATGAAAATCCGCTATGTATCTCAACTGCGTCTCCAGTCCGGAATCAGCCTATAGTCCGTGGGCATTTTCAAGCAGCGCGGTAAAATCAACCATGAACCGCGCCGCCGGAGCCCCGTCAATGACGTCATGGTCAAACAATACGGTAAGGTAGAGGACCTTCCGCGCCATGATCCTCCCCTTTATTACCCGGGGCGTATCGACTATGGAACCGATCGCAAAGGCAAGGGGGATGACCGTGATGGGGATAAACCATCCGCGAATGGCCCCGAACATGCCCACGGACGTCACGGTGATCGACCCCATCTGCCTGTTGGCGACGGCGGGCATCTTCAGGACGAGACGCCAGTACGCCCTCCGTAAAAATCCCGGCAATGCATAATAGATCCTCAGCAGCAGCGGGCTTACCGTATCCTCAAGCAGCGGCTGTTCCCGCGTCAGCTCCCTACCCCTGGCTGCTTCAATCTCGCCGGTTATCGCATCTATATCCTTTTCATTTGCCCCGCGGATGACACAGGGATACGGCACCTTCTCTCCCCCAACGTCCCGCTCCACCAGGACCGTGATGTCCACGTCCCGGAAGATCATTGACCTGTTGCGCCGCAGGTAATAGGCGCGAATGTCCGGATACTTCCGGACAGCCTCGGCGACGCATTTGACAAACCACGCGGTGAAGGAACGTTTTTTCCGCGATTTCTTCTTGAATGACGATATCTTTTCCAGGGCGCGCGTGACATCGACCTCCACCATGACCGGGATATGGTGCTTTTCTTTACCCACCGCGCAGGTGTCGATCGATACGATGCGGTGAACCGGGAATGTGCGGATATCCGCCGAAGATTTTGTCATAAACTGTTGTCCGGTTGCGTATACATACCGTTGCGATGCAACAGCGCTTTTGTCAAATGCAATTCTCTGAAAAAAAACCGAATTTCGGCAACACCTGTCCCCACAAAAAAAACCCGCTTTCGCGGGGTTGGAGGTAAACACTTTAAGTTAGTAGGATACTGTATGCAGGTATTGGTTACCGGCGCCACCTGCCATGGCCAGCCCACAGGGGAGTACCGTCATCCTTTCTCATCTGCACCGTTACTCCTCTTTTTTCCACTTCGCGGGCAATAATGGCAGCCGCACCATCATAGGTCACGCGGGAACCGGTTACAGAAATGACATCGCCCCGGGCAATCTTGATTTTCTTTTCCAGATAATACGCCGGTCCCAGATGCACGTCGACTGAACCCTTATCAGCCTTCAGCGATACATGGATACCGCCCCTGTCGTAGGTTTTCACATCAACAACGGTCCCTTTTATTGTTTCGACCGTGGCCCTGTCATAGTGTCTCCATCCCTGTCCCTGGCCCCCGCAGCACTGGCGCGCGTAAACCTCGGGCATTGAAAATATGACCGCCATTCCCATTATGGTTAACGATATAAGTAATTTTTTCATTGATTCCCTCACTGCAAGTTATTAATTATTTTATAATATACTTAAATACTAGATATTCGTCAAGTTTTTCCGAAGAAAAATTGCCCCTATTGCATCGGTACCCGGCGCAATGACTGTTAAATTAATGAAGTGATCGCCTAGACGCCGTAACCCTGCATCCTGCCCATGAGGCCCTTCAGGCTCCATGCCGCATCGGGGCAGAGCTCCTGACAGCAGAGGCACCTGATGCATTTCGCCTGGTCAATGCGGGGATAATCGTCCATCTGCATTGCCCCGGTGGGGCACTCCTTCTTGCAGATCCCGCATTTTTTGCATAGCTCCTTATTAAGGACGAGCTTACTGCGGACCAGGTTCGCGAAAAACCCGCTGTTAACGATACGGCTGAGCCTGAGCCTGCTTACGGTCACCGGTAGCTTGAATTTCATATTCCCCGGCATGTCCCCGACAATCTCGATGGAAGCGGCGTCGATGGGTCCATGCCCCATGGACGAGGCCTCCCTGACATGGTTGACCAGTTCCGGCCTTATTCCCATGATGCCGCACATGACAGCGTCGAGGGCGACGGCATTGCCAGAGGCGAGGACCCTGCCCACGTGCTTCGGTTTTCCCGCCGAGGGGCCGTTGCCCTCCATGGCCATGACCGCGTCCATAACGGTAAAATCAGGCGGGCGGATGGAAAAAATTTCCGCGAGCATGCGGCCGAAATCCTCCCCCGCGGGGGCGGCGGCATGGGACTTTCCCTTTCCCGCGCCCGATATGAGGCCGAACATGTTCTTGACCGCGCCGGTGACGATGGTGAGGGAATGGGTCTTCATCTTCGGCAGGTTAATGAGGACGTCGGCATCGAGCATGTCTTTCGAGACCACGAGGGAATCGAGGTAGCGGGATTTCAGCTTCACCAGCCTGGTTGCCGTGGCCACGTTCTTATAGGTACCCAGGGACGCGTCGAAGACGCCGGCGTGTCGGGCCACCCGTTCATTGAGGCCGTAACCGCCGACGCCGCAATTGTCTCCCACGGTCACCTTCGCCCCGGCATCGAGAAGAAGCCTGACCATGGCCGAGACCAGGGCGGGGTTTGTGGTGGCGCCGTTTTCCAGCGGGAACATGCCCAATAGGTTCGGCTTGAGAAAAACTTTTTTCCCCTTGAGCTTTTTCAGCCACGCCCCCCTTTCAAGGAGGTCCATGAGGGTCTGCACCGCGGCATCCATTGTTTCATAGTTCGCCTCAGCAATGGCAACCTTTGTTCTTACACCCTGTCCCTGCCTAGTCATAGATATCCATCCAGAAATCTGCACGGGGAATCAGGGGCACGCGAAACCGGCGCAACATTACATCTTCTTCAGGCGTCATATTCATCCCCTGTCTGACTATTCCTGGAAATCCTGTAGCATTTCTAAACAATGTCAACACATTTCCGCGAGCCAAACAAGTTCAAGCTAAACCATGGCTACATTACAATGCAGCCTTTCCTCACAGCTATTAATGGCAATCAAACAGGGTACCCGGCGGCCTGGCACATCGCTTAATCAACATCATTTTTTATATACTGCATAAAAACTGCCGTCTTCGATATTCAGGCATTCTCCAATAGAATTGCAGGCGGTGGCAGAAAAAATTCCTTCCATGAAATCTTCGCCTGCCTCGATAATGGTGATAGATGAAAACCCTCCATACTCAACGTGGCCGTAATAAACATCGCCTTCCATGGTATATTTGACGGATTCATTTGAATCTAAAGTACTGCCATTATGCAATCCTGGCGAGCCATCGCCGCAGTATAACACCATTTTATTGCCAGCGCTATCCTGGCCGGTTACATTGGCAATAATTATACCGAAGCCTGATAACTTCACTTTTGCATAGGTGCAATCGGGCCAGGACATTGTATCATCATCGACAGTAAATTCCATAACCGGATTGCCACTTCCCATAATGGCCATTACCAATAATGAATCCTTTTCGTCATTCCCAGAATTGGTCTCGCAGGAGGTGAGACCGCACAGCGACATGTAAACCAGGCTGCACGACATTAACCACAAAATCAGACGGCGCATAGAATCCTCCTCTTACCATTTGTTTCGGATGAGGCTGGCTGCCCCTGACCGCAATGGTAGTTCTTTTTATTTATGTCGAATCCGGAACCGTTTCCCTGGAACATCCTTGTTATATTAAATAACACCGGCTGCAGACCCATGACATCGTGGAAAACCCTTAGACCGCATGCGCCACTGACAATAATTAAAAAAAATATCTTTACAAAATCGGATGAACATCCCAATGCTCATTTTTAATAATGGCCGGCCATCATCCGATCATTTTTGACAACGCCAGCAGGGGTAGCAGCCATGAAAAAGGCATTAATTGTAGGGGCCACCGGCTTTGGCGGCCTCGGGCTTATCGAGATCATCCTCCGCCACCCGGAACTCAAAATCAGGCAGCTTGTCGCCCGTAAGGACGCCGGCAGGCCGATAAGCGAGGTCTACCCGCACCTGAAGGGCTTCTGCGACATGCCGGTCCAGACGCCGGAAGAACTAGTGTACGACGGCGTGGACATCGCCTTCTTCTCCACCCCTGACCGGGCCGGCATGACCATGATCAATGAATTTTACAACCGCGGCATCCGCGTCATAGACTTCAGCGGCGATTTCCGGTTTCACAGCGTTGAGGAATACGCCGTATACGCCAGGAACAAGGGCATGGAAGACAGGCACCTTGCCCCGGAGAGGCTGCCGGAAACCGTCTACGGACTCCCTGAAAAGTATGCGGATAAAATCAAAACCGCCCGGATCGTCGGCAACAGCGGATGTTTTGCCATAGCCATGACCCTGGGTCTCCTCCCCGCGGTGGAGTCCGGCCTTCTTTCTTCAGGAACCATCGTCTGCGACGGCAAGAGCGGCGTATCCGGGGCCGGCAAGAGCTCCGGTGAGGCGAACCTCTACCCCCAGCGCCACGAGAACGTGAACACCTACCGCGAGGGAAAACACCAGCACCTGGTGGAAGTGGAGAACGTGCTGAACGACGGCCGCGCCTCCGGCGTCAAGGTACTTTTCGTGCCCCAGGTAGTCCCCCTCAACAGGGGCATCCTCATGACCAGCTACCTGGACATACAGGAAGGCCATGACACCGCGTCGGTGCTGAAGCTGTACCGCGACTATTACCGCGGCAAGCCCTTCGTTGTCATTACCGAGAAGTCCCCCAATACCGCGGACGTCCGCGGATCGAACCGCTGCCTCATCCGTCCCCTCGTGGACGAGCGCACGGGAAAGCTCCTGGTCGTGTCCGCCATTGATAACCTGGTCAAGGGGCAGGCCGGCAATGCGGTCCAGTGCGCCAATCTCATGCTGGGTTTCGACGAAACAACTGGCCTGAACGTGCCGGCATTTTATCCGTAGCGGTCCGCGGGCCTTCCGCAATAAAAGTCTAAAAAGCTTGACAGGGGAAAAAAAGTGTATTAAGTAAAATCCCACCTGCCCGTCCAGGGCGGTGGTTACAAGTACAGCACTAGTATGTCAAAGACCATAGAAAAAGGAATTATCGCGTCGCCGGGCATACGTATCGGCAAAGCCTACGTGTATCACGGAGACACGATACTCATACAGAAATACACCATCCGGGAGGAAGACGTAACCTACGAGATATCCCGGCTTGAAGCCGCCATAGAAAAAACGAAAGCGGAGCTCAAGGCGATCCAGGAGCAGATTGCCCGGAACCTTTCCGGCGACACGGCCGACATATTCACCAGCCACATCATGGTGCTGGAAGACCCGCTGCTCGAGGAGAAGTACCGGAAAACGATCATCGAGCACCGCCGCAACGCGGAGTGGGCGATCAATGACATTTCCCTGGAACTCATAAACAGCCTTTCCACCATCAAGGACGACTACCTGCGGGACCGGATCATCGACATATCCGACATCAACAAGCGCATCATCTCCAACCTCCAGAAAAAGGAGACAACGACGCTCCAGAACATTACCGAGAAGGTCATCGTCTTCGCCCAGGACCTGACGCCGTCGGAGACGGCCCTGATGAACAAGGAGCGGATCCTCGCCTTCGTGACCGACCGCGGCGGGCGCACCTCCCACACGGCCATCATGGCTCGCGCCCTGGAGATCCCGGCCATCGTCGGGACCATAAACGCGACCTCCATGGTAAAGGACGGCGACACGGTGATCATCGACGCCGTCCACGGCCGCATCATCATCGGCCCGTCCCAGGAGGAAATAGCCGAATACCGCCAGTACGAGGAGGAGTTCGAGGAGCTCGAGCTGGAACTGGCCAAGCTGACCACCCTGCCGTCCAAGACCATCGATTCAGAGGATATATTCATTTACGGGAACATCGAGATACCCGATGAAATGAAGATCATAAAGGACCACGGCGCCCAGGGCATCGGCCTGTTCCGCTCCGAGTTTCTCTTCATGGACCAGTCTCTGCCGGACGAGGAAAAGCAGTTCCAGGAGTACCGTCGCGTCGTGGAGTACTTCAGGCCCCTACCGGTGACCATCCGCACCATCGACGTGGGCGCGGACAAGGTCTATGCCTATACCAACCACTACAAGGAGCGGAACCCCTTCCTGGGCTGCCGGGCCATCCGTTTCAGCCTTGAGAACGAGGAACTGTTCCGGATCCAGCTGCGGGCCATCCTGAGGGCGAGCGCCTTCGGCACCCTGAAGCTGATGTTCCCGATGATAACGGCCATCGAGGAGTTCAAGCGGGCGAAAAAGATCACCATGGAAATCATGGAGGACCTGCGCCGCGAAAAAATCCCCTTCGACGAGAAGATCAAGATAGGCCTCATGATAGAGGTCCCCTCCGCCGTGGTCTATGCCGACGTGCTGGCGAAGTATGCCGACTTTTTCTCCGTCGGGACCAACGATCTCGTCCAGTACCTCCTCGCGGTGGACCGTATAAGCGAGAAAATCGCGTACCTGTACAATCCGCTCAATCTTTCCGTTCTACGATTCCTGAAGCAGGTGGCAGACACTGCGCGCAATAATTCCACGCAACTTTCTATCTGCGGCGAAATGGCCGGCGAGCCCCAGTACACCATGGTGCTCCTGGGACTCGGCTTCCGCCACCTTTCCATGAGCCCGGTATACATGCACCAGGTGAAAAAGATAATCCGTTCGGTTTCCATAAGCGAATGCGAAGAGCTGGTCCAATCTCTCCTGGCACTCGAGGATACCGAAGACATCGAAAGGCTGGTCCGGATGAAATTCAAGGAAAAGTTCGACCATTCCCAATGAAGCTCTACCACGAACTGGCGGAACATTATTTCGCCATCGAAAACAACCACCGCGACATCCGTACCGATGTGACGTTTATCACCGCGCTTCTCGGCGAGAGGGAAAACCCCGCTCTCCTAGACCTAGGCTGCGGTTCCGGCGAGCATCTGGGGCTCCTCTCCCGCCAGGGGATCCGGTGCACGGGAATCGACATCAGCGGGGACATGCTTGCCCAGGCGCGGGAACGGTTCCCCGAAGGCATCGAATTCATACGCGCCAGCATGGCTGAGATCGATTATGAAGAAGCCTTCGATATCGTCATCTCCCTCTTCGGCTCCTTCAATTACCTTATCAATGACGCCGAAATAGATTCGATGCTCAGAAAGATCCGGAGGGCCCTCAGACCGGGCGGCGCGGGCATCCTCGAGATATGGAACTCGCCCCCCATCCTGAAGATACGCGAGAAGGATATCGGTCCGGTATCGACGACCACGCACGGCGGCTCCACGATCAGGCGGGAACGCGGCTTCAGGCTGCGGGATGACGCCTTCAAGACGGTGGTCGAGGTCAATTACCGGTACACCGTGGACGGCCCGGATGGCATGAAGAACATACGGGACCGCCATGTCATGAGGTGCTTCACCACCGGGGAGATTACCAGGTTTCTCACCGCGGCCGGCCTGACGGTCAGGAATATTTTCGCAAACTTCAATTCGGAGCCCTATCTGGAGAATTCGAACAGGATGGTGGTGCTATTTGAACGTTCCGTGTAGATGTGTCGTACACCCTCACCCGCCCCTCTGGGGCACCCTCTCCCATGAAGTATGGAAAAAAGGAGAGGGTTTCTGCAGGAAATAATTTGTACACAGCCCCCCTTCTCCTTTCTACATTTCTTAATGGGAGAAGGGGCCGGGGGATGAGGGCATATACAATAATTACTTCATCAAATATGACTTGTTGATCCACTGCCCCTTGTTGCCGGAGTCCCGCGTCTCGCAGTAAAGCCTGTCGTCAGCTTCTTTTTCAACGATCCTGGTGCGGCGGTTGACGTCCCGGGCGGCCACGGTTCCCGCTTTCTCCGAGTCATGGATAAATTTCTTCACCTCGTCAGCGGTCTTTGCCCCGTATGTTTCCCCGCCGCCCGACGCGGCCACAGCCTCGACGACGCTCGATTTCAGAAGCTTGGGCCAGAGCTTTTTAAAAAGAGCATTCGACGCGAATACCTCGGCGCTGTTTATCTTGCCGTTTATCACGCAGGAATAGCCGATGACATCCTTCTGGTCTTTCATGATTCCGTTCAGTGCCCTGGTATATTCCTGCCGGGCCTCCTTGACCTTGCCATGTTCGAGGGTGAGCTGCAGGCTCGATGCCGACTCACCCTTCACCGGCGCCCCGAGGTTCTTCTCCAGGTTGCCCTGCATCTCGGCCACCTTTGACCATACCTGCGACTGGGACTTGTCCTTTTTCACGCTCATTTTCAGGTCCTTTGAGGCGATCATCTCGCGGGACGAACTGAACCTCTCCAGGTTTTCGTTGCCCCTCTTCTCCCACCGGCCGCTCTCGACGCAGAAGGACTGCACGGGCATCCGCTTGATCCCCGGCGGCACGATGTAATTGTACTGTATCACCCGGTCCTGCTTGCCGCCTTTCACGATATCGCCGGACATGATGAAGATATTGGAATTGGAGCTGTTGGTGATGGCCAGCTGGTTCACGTTCTCCGTTTCATGGACCGTCGCCTTTTTCGCGTCCATGGCCTCTTCCAGGGTAAGGAATTTATCCGTTTCCATGGCGTTCTTTCCGTGGAGGAGATAAATGGCAATGTTCTTATGCGTGTAGGGACCCGTAACCTTCAGGTTTTCGGCCGGCTCCCCGGTGGCGAAGATGCCCGCCAGGGCAAACAAGCATAATAGTACCGTACTCATAAGGTTCCTGTTTTTCATAAGGGCGGCTCCTTGTCTCTGTTTGTCTGTGAGACAAAGAGGGGGATGAAAAAGATCTCATTTTTTATTTGCCCTGGACCGGGGCTGGATATGTCCGGGTTCCCCGGGCGAGGATTTCACACTTTTCTTTTGTCACCAAAAGGGTAGGTTTTGACCCGGAGCGGGTCCGCATTTTTGCGAGGAGAAGAGGGAGGCTTCCCTCTCCTCCTCGCGCTCCTCCTCACCCCGCGCCTGCGGCGGGCTATCGGGGTGAACTCGGCTCACCCACTGCGTGGGACTCGCCTCAGACACCACCCCGATTAGTATCCGCCCTTCGGGCGGATGTTTTGAGGGCTCATTTTATGGTATGCTTTATAATCGTTACCGGGCTTTATGTTTTAAGAATGTCAGAAATATCTGTTGGCTTTCGCTCCGGTAGCCGCCTCCTGCGGCATCCTCGCACCGCCGCTCCTCCTGAGCGGCGACTTGTTTATCACTAATGGCTTAGTTGTCGCAGGTTTTGACTATTGACATCCGTTAGTAGCGAAACCCGCCCCTCTATTTCGCCGAGCATCGCAATATTTTTAGCAACCAGGGCTTAAACGTCCGCCGTAAGGCGGACAAACCTAACAAGGGTGGATGCCCGAGTCGATTTCGGCAAAGCCGAATCGACGAGTTCACCCGAAGCCCCCGCCGGCGACTGAGGCGGCACGCGGGGGGTCGATAGGGGGGCCTTCGTGCAAAGGCCCCCTTATCACTTGCCCGACCCGCACCGGGTCATCCCCCCTGCCCTGCTCCAGGGCACGTAAATAAAAAACGCCGCTTGTGGCGGCGTTATTAGATGTCATATTATATATAAATCCCCCCTCCTTGCTAAGGAGAGGGGGTTAGGGGGTGAGGTCTACATCTGCACGGTCGGTTCCGAGTCAGTCCCGCTGATCTCGATCTTCCACTCGTCGAGGGTTCCCTTCCAGCGGTCGTAGAGGATCCGGGTCTTCTTTTCGTCCTTGAAGAACTTTTCCGGGCTCTCCAGGGCCAGGAACAGGACCTCTTCCATGGAACTTACGGGATGGAAGATCATCCGTTCCTTGACATAGTCCGGTATCTTTTCCAGGTCTTTCTCGTTTTCCTGGGGAATGATCACGTGCTTGATCTCGGCGCGGTGCGCAGCGAGGACCTTCTCCTTGAGGCCGCCGATGGGGAGCACCTTGCCCCGCAGGGTGATCTCGCCGGTCATGGCCACATCGCAGTGGACCGGTATGCCCGACAGGAGCGAGGCCATGACGACCGCCATCGTGATGCCGGCGGAGGGCCCGTCCTTCGGAATGGCCCCCTCGGGCACATGAAGGTGGATGTCCCTGTTGCGCATGTACTCGTCGTTGAGGTTGAAAAACTGCTGGTTCGCCTTGACATAGGTGAAGGCGGCCTGGGCCGATTCCTGCATGACTTCGCCCAGCTTGCCGGTAAGGGTGAGCTTCCCCTTCCCCTTGATCAGGGACGCCTCTATGTTGAGAATGTCCCCGCCGACCTCGGTCCAGGCAAGACCGTTTGCCAGGCCTATCTCGCTTTTGATTTCCTTGATCCCATATTTGAACTTGATGGGCCCCAGGAACTGGCGGAGCACCTCCTCGTTGATGACACGCCGGTACTCGTTGCCATGGAGCACGACCTCGCGGGCGACCTTGCGGCAGACCTTGGCGATCACCCGCTCAAGGCTCCTGACGCCCGCCTCGCGGGTATAGTGCCGTATGGTATAAAGCATCGCCTCTTCTGAATATTCTATGTTCTCCTTCTGGAGGCCGTTCTCCTCGATCTGCTTGGCCAGGAGGAAATTTATCGCTATATTGAGCTTTTCCGGCTCGGTGTAGCTGGATATCTCTATGATCTCCATCCGGTCAAGGAGCGGAGCTGGTATCTTGTGCTGCACGTTGGCCGTGGTGATGAACATGACCTGGCTCAGGTCGTAGTTCACCTCCATATAATGGTCAACAAAGGAATTGTTCTGTTCCGGGTCGAGCACTTCCAGCAGGGCCGACGACGGGTCGCCGCGGAAATCCATCGACATCTTGTCCACCTCGTCCAGGAGAATGAGGGGGTTGACCGTACCGGCCTTTTTCATCAGCTGGATGATCCTGCCCGGGAGGGCCCCCACGTAGGTGCGCCGGTGGCCGCGAATCTCGGCCTCATCGCGCACGCCGCCGAGGGACATCCGCACGAAATTCCTGCCGAGGGCCCGCGCGACGGACCTGCCCAGGGACGTCTTGCCGACGCCCGGAGGGCCCACGAAGCAGAGGATGGGGCCCTTCAGCTTCTTCGAGAGCTGCCGGACGGCTATGTACTCGATGATGCGCTCCTTCACGTCCTCAAGGCCGTAGTGGTCCTCGTTGAGGATCTGCATGGCCAGCTCGATGTCGCGGTTGTCCTTCGTCTTCTTGTGCCAGGGCACGTCCCTGAGCCATTCTATGTAATTGCGCACCACGGCCGACTCGGCGGACATGGGCGGCATCTTCTCGAGTCGCTTGACCTCCTGAAGTGCCTTGGTCCGCGCCTCGTCGCTCATCTTCGTCTCTTCTATCGATTTCTTCAGCTCCTCGATCTCATCGACCTCGCCGTCGCCCTGTCCGAGCTCCTTCTTGATGACCTTCATCTGCTCGTTCAGGTAGTACTCCTTCTGGGTCTTTTCCATCTGTTTGCGGACCTGGCCCTGGATCTTCTTCTCGATGTACATGACCTCGATCTCGCCGTTGATGAACTCGATCAGCTTCTGTATGCGGTCGGCCGGGTTGCCGATGTCAAGGATCGACTGTTTGTAGGCGATCTTCATTTCCACGTGGGAAGCGATCACGTCGGAGAGGTGCGACAGGTCGTCGATACTCTCGGCGGAGGTGAAGGCCTCCTTGGGGACCTTTTTATTGAGCTTGATATACTTCTCGAAGGTTTCAAGGAGCGTCTTCTTGAGGGCCTGGGCGTCGGCGCCCCCCTCCACTTCGCGCTCGATGTCACGGATGGACACGGCCGTGGTCTCATCATTCGAGATGAAGTTCGACAGGTAGACCCTGGCTATGCCTTCAACAAGGACCTTGATGGTCCCGTCCGGCAGCTTCAGGAGCTGCAGGATCTCCGCAATGGTGCCCACTTCATAGAGGTCGTCCTTCCCCGGCACCGAAACATGGGCGTCGCGCTGCGTCGCGAGAACGATAAGACGGTCGCTTTTCATGGCGTTGTCGAGGGCCTTGACCGATTTTTCTCTACCAACGAAGAGCGGAATGACCATGTGGGGAAACACTACAACGTCTCTGAGGGGCAGCAGCGGGTAACTGGCTGTAAAATCTATATTCTTTCTCATGGTGACCTTTCGTGGGTGCGTTGGAGTTTTCTTAAAGCCCCCCTAAATCCCCCGGAGGGGGACTTTTAGCTTCACTTGAGTTAACAAGCCCCCCTCTGGGGGGGTTTGGGGGGAGCAGATAGACAGCCCCAATGACACGTTATGGTTAATTAAACTTTCTGCTAAACAAAAGATACTGAAACAACATTCCCGATGCAACAGCATCACCCATTTTTTTCAGGCGGTTTTTTCCTCCTCGCGGTAAATGATTTCCGGGCCCTTTGTGCCGGCCACCATTTCACGCGTGATGATTATTTTCGCAATATTGTTCATGGACGGTATCTCGAACATAAGGTCGAGCATAAGCTTCTCGAGCACCGCCCTGAGCCCCCGCGCGCCGGACTCGCGGGCCATTGACTGGATCGCGATCTCTTCTATGGCGCCCTCGGAGAATTCGAGGTCCACATCTTCAAAGGAGAAAATTTTCTTATACTGCTTGGTAAAGGCGTTCATCGGCTCCGTCAGTATCCTGATCAGCGCATTCCGTGAAAGCTCGTCCAGGACCGCGATGACCGGGAGACGGCCGACAAATTCCGGTATGAGACCGTACTTGATCAGGTCCTCGGGAATCAGGTGCCGGAGCTCGTTCTCGCCGGCCTCCTCTTTGCGCGATTTTATATCGGCGCCGAAGCCGAGGAGCTTGTTTCCGATCCTCCGCTCAACGATCTTGTCGAGGCCCACGAAGGCGCCGCCGCAGATGAAGAGGATATTGGTCGTATTGATAGATATGAACTCCTGGTGGGGGTGCTTGCGCCCGCCCTGGGGGGGCACGTTGGCGATGGTGCCCTCAATGATTTTCAGGAGCGCCTGCTGAACCCCCTCACCCGACACGTCCCGGGTTATGGAGGGATTGTCCGATTTCTTCGATATCTTGTCGATCTCGTCTATATAGACGATGCCGATCTCGGCCTTTTTAACGTCTCCGTCGGCGTTCTGGATGAGCCTGAGGAGTATGTTCTCGACGTCCTCGCCGACGTAGCCGGCCTCGGTGAGGGACGTGGCGTCGGCAATGGCGAAGGGCACCTGGAGTATGCGGGCAAGGGTCTGGGCCAGGAGTGTCTTCCCTGAACCGGTCGGGCCGGCAAGGAGGATGTTGCTCTTGTCAAGCTCGACGTCGTTCTTCTTTAAATTCTTGTTGGAATATATCCTCTTGTAGTGGTTGTACACCGCTACGGACAGGATTTTTTTCGCCTCGTCCTGGTCAATGACGTACTTGTCTAGTATATCCTTGATCTCCTTCGGCTTGGGAAGGTTATGAAAATCCTCCTCGAAGGACTTGCTGCGGTCCTCAGCGACGATCTCGTTGCATAGCTCGATACACTCGTCGCAGATGTACACATCGGGCCCGGCAACCAGTTTCTTGACAATGTCCTGGCTCTTGCCGCAGAATGAACAATTAAGCCGCGCCGATTCTTCTTTCTTTTTAGAGGACATAGGCTCTCCTTGCTATTTGCTTCTTTCGATCACTTTGTCGATGAGACCGTATTCCATGGCCTCCTGGGGAGACATGAAGTAATCGCGGTCAACGTCTTTTTCAACCTTATCGACGGCCTGACCGGTGTGCCTTGAATATATCTCGTTCAGCTTTTTCTTTACCTTGATTATCTCTTTCGCCTGTATCTCTATGTCCGACGCCTGGCCCTGGAACCCGCCCGCCGGCTGGTGTATCATGATCCTCGAGTTGGGCAGCGCGGAGCGCTTCCCCTTCGCACCCGCGGCAAGCAGGAGGGAACCCATGGAGGCCGCCTGGCCGATGCAGATGGTGGCCACGTCCGGCTTGATATACTGCATGGTGTCGTATATCGCCAGGCCGGAAGTCACGATGCCGCCCGGTGAATTGATGTACAGATAAATGTCCTTGTCAGGGTCCTCGGCTTCAAGGAAGAGCATCTGGGCTATGACCAGGCTTGATATGTGGTCATCGATGCCCTCACCGAGAAAAATGATCCTGTCTTTCAGCAGGCGGGAATATATATCATAGGACCGCTCGCCGCGGCTTGTTTGCTCTATTACAAAGGGGACCAGACTCATGTTTTTTTCACCTCGAATTTTACTTTGCCTTCCCTGAAATCAGGGCATTATGGCTTATCAGAATATATACAATTAATGATTTAGAATCCACTAAATCGTTACAACTTTTAACCAATTTATATTATTAATAGTTTCGGCAGAACGATAGGATTCCAAGTACCCATTTTTCAATTAGTTAGTATACATTCAGATTATAAAGATATATTAAAATGAGACATATATCAAGTAATTAATCTGTTTAACTTCTTTAATTTACCGTCCAAAAGGCTTTTGTATATGTAAATCAGCATAAACGCAAAATTGCATAACATCATATCAGCTGTCATCGCGAGCGCAGCGAAGCGATCCGGATGTTGACTTTTTGCAGAAATTGGAATATATATAGAATGCGCATGTACAGCTGACAGAAATCAGGATTACTTCGTCTCCGCGCTCCAATTAATTGTAAAAAAGAAAAAAATTGCCTTATCTTCTGCCCCTGGTGCGGGCGAATTCCTCGAAGGTTATCGGTTTCAGTTTTTTCACCTTGGCGTTTTCATAGATGAATTCCATTGCACCGTCCAGAAGGAGCTCCATTTCTATATTTTCCCGGCTCTCATTTTCGGTAATGATTTTCTCGATCTCCTCCACGGTCTTGTTGTTCCGCTTGGCTATGTTTTCCACCACCTCTTTATAGCGGTTTTCATCGACCTTCATCTCTTCTTTCTTGGCGATCTCGGACAGGGCCAGGGTCGTTTTGATCGTCCTGGTCGCCTCGTCATGGAGCTGGTTGCGGAAGGCTTCAGGCTCGACACCCATCAGGGAGGCGAATTCATCGAGATTCTCGGAATAGTATCCGACGCTTTCGCAGGTTCTCTTGAAGAGTCTGTTCATCTCGTTCTGTATCATCGATTCGGGAATATCGTATTTGCTGTCTTCGACGATCTGCTTGAGAATCTGGGCCTTGGCGTCGCCCTTCGTTTTTTCTTCAGTGTATTTCACGAGATATTCCCTGGTCTTCGACCGGTACTGGTCAACGGTATCGTAGCCCATTTTCTTCGCAAATTCGTCGTCAAGGGGCGGCAGCTCCATCGAATTTATCTCGGTAACGACGACCAGGTACTTGACCTTCTGGCCGGCAAGGTCCGTGAGGTAATAGTCCTTGGGATACTTGACCTCGACTTCCTTTTCCTCGTTGACCTTCATGCCGTCAATATGCTTGTCCAGGGCCGAAGCGTCCTTGCTTCTTCCGACTACGATCTGGTATTCCTTGAAATCAACGCTATCACGCTCGGCGTCGGCCACATCATCGACCCGCTTCACCTTTATCTTTACCAGGTCGCCGTTCTGCACCGCGGCGCCCTCTTCCTTTTTATCAATCTTGGCCAGGCGCTCCCGCATCGCGGTAATCTCCGCTTCGAGGTCTTCGTCAACGATCTCGCAGACCTGCTCGTCGGCGGACAGCCCCTTGTATTTGCCCAGCTCGACCGTGGGAGGCACCTCAAAGGTGGCCTTGAAGGAAAAAGGTTCCTGGCGGGATATCCGCTCGAACTCGTACTGGGGATAGGCGATCGGGTTGTACTGCTTCTCCTGCACAGCCTCGAGGAACATCGACTTCAATAAATTTTCCGCCACCTCCTGATCGGCTTCCTTCCGGTAGCGCGCCTCCACCATGTGGAGGGGGGCCTTCCCTTTCCTGAAGCCGTCGATCTTGGCGTAATTCTTGAACTTGTCAAAAACGGCCTTGTATTCCAGTTCGACTTTTTCTACCGGAACGCTGATCTGCAGTTCCATTCTCGCGTTTTCAAGTTTTTTCTCGGTGATGTTCAACATGAGGTTCCCCTTGAGTATATCGTGTTAGTATAATTTCATGTGCTAAAGCCCAAAGCCGTTTAATCCGGCGGGAATGTATCAAATATTTTAACGCTTACATATGAGTCAAACATTTTTTTACACTTTGTCCAGATTGTATACTATACCAGGATTTGAGGCGATACATCGGCCTTTATAATAAAAAAGCCACCCATAATTCATATTGTTACGGGTGGCTTTCACTGAGCGGGAAACGGGATTTGAACCCGCGACCTCAACCTTGGCAAGGTTGCACTCTACCACTGAGTTATTCCCGCAAAATTGCGAGCGAAGGGAATCGAACCCCCACGCCTTTCGGCACTAGATCCTAAGTCTAGCGTGTCTGCCAGTTCCACCACGCTCGCGCAGAATCTGTGGCAACTATGGTTCGACCCCTGTAAATTACAAGTTTTTTTTTATTTGTGGCAGCCGGGACCGAGACACGCAGGCTTTTTCTCAAGAGCCTTGACATTCTGTCCCTTTTTCTTTTCGATCTTGTTCGCGGTGTGGCAATATCCGCAATTGACGTTTTTACCGTCTTTTTTCTTGCCGGCGTGCTGCTGCTGGATCTTCGGGTTCGCAATAACGTTAGAAACTGCAAAGGCCATAACCAGTGCCATTACCGCTGAAAAAACATAGAATTTTCTCATCAAAATCTCCTTAAAAAAATAATAACAAATAATTTAGTGTAAAGTACTGATAATGCTATTAAGCGTCAATAAAATTTTTGATAATATAAATAATAAATTTGCTGGCCTGGAGCTATCCCGCTCGTTCGCCTCGTATAACGTCCCTGTTGACTCGGCGGAATCGGCGACATCATTCATTATCCCAGTCGTATATTACTGCCAGGATGGCAGGAATGCAGCGAAGGGCACGGATGCCCGCGAGCGGCCTCGCCGGGACAGCTCCAGGCCTATAAAAAAGGACACCACAAATAATTTCCGACTGACAGATTAAACCGTTAATTATAGAATTACAATATAATCATGAAATTTATTATCTTATATGAAGACAACCACATCATAGCCGTGGAGAAAGAAGCCGGCATCCTCTCCCAGGGGGACTCAAGCGGCGACCCTTCCCTTCTGGACATGGTCAGGGACTATATAAAGGAAAAGTACAACAAGCCTGGGAAGGTTTTTCTCGGCCTGGTGCACCGCCTCGATAAGCCGGTTTCGGGTATCATGGTCTTCGCACGCACCTCCAAGGCGGCTGAGCGGCTCAGCAGGGAGTTCGCCGGACGCGGCGTCATCAAAATGTATATTGCCCTTGTGGAGTGCAAAAACCTTCCCGCCGGCAGTGACTGGATCGATTGCGAAGACCGACTCGTTGAGAAGCGCGGCTATTCGGAAAAGGCCGGCGGCGACAGCAGGAACGTGAAAACCGCGAAACTGCGCTACCGCATCATGGCGTCGAACGAGCGCTACGCTTTGCTCCTGGTCCACCTCCTCACCGGCAGGAAGCACCAGATCAGGGCCCAGCTTTCGATGCGGGGGATGCCCATCGCGGGTGATGAAACCTACGGATCTACGGAAAAGCTCCCTGCCGGCTCCATATGCCTCCACGCTGTATACCTGTGCTTCAAACATCCCGTTAAAGACGACCAAGTTGAGCTGTTTTCTAAAGCACCGAAGAGGATAGCGGAGAGGATTGAGATGGGAGATACTGTAAAGGAAAAAATAATTACCTTATGCGGGGGCGGGGAATAAAAACCTGTCATACAGCGTTACTCGCCGGAACCGCGTGCTTCCGATCCAGTGGCGGTTTCCCTCCCCGATTCTTCGCTGTCGCAAGCCGCTTCACCGGCATCCCGATATCATAACCGCTTGATTTCAGCCATGCAGGCGTCTCGAGGCCACCCCAGCCGGGCATACCTGGAGTCAGAGCCTCCTACCTGGTTTTCCCCGGCTTCAGCACCAGCACATCCTCGTACTGCTCCTCCACCGCTTTCCTGCCGAACGGCAGGGGATGGTTTTTCCCGTTCAGCCAATAGGGAAGCATGTCGTCATAGTGCCCGCTCGACGGGTTGCCCGACTGGCCCGGCGTGTGCACAAGGTAAGCCGGCTCTTTCAAACCGAAATCCACCACCATGCGCATTGCGGGAATGACCACGACATTAAAATCGGAGCCCCACACCGGCGTTGCCACGTTCAGCGTATGGCCGTCACCGCCGGCGGGATAGGGGCCGCGGTTGAAGAAATCATGGAATACCGGAAGCTTCTTCGTGAAATCGTGCTTCCAGTGATAGGTGTGGAGCTTCCCCCACTCCCATTTCCTCCTGGCGCTGCCCATGCGGTCCTCGCACAGGAGGATGGCGTCGCTCAGGGCCTGGGCCAGCACGATCCACTTGGTCTCCTTCCTTTTCGTGGTGATATTGTCCCAGAACGGGGAATCCTCACGGCCCAGGAGATGGTCCTGGAATGCGGAATAGGAAATCACCGACGCGTCCTGGAACGATTCCCACGCGACGCTCCCCTCGGGCCCCAGCTCGTCCAGAAAGATGCATCGCGTGGCCGCGTGCATGAAGGCGCCCATCACCGCAGCACCGGCGGAGTCCTCAGCCATGATGTTGTTGAAACGCTCCGGCTTCAGGAACTCCAGGGCCTCCCGGACGTTCCCGGCCTTTTCCTCGCCGAGGGACTTCATGGCGGCGCGCAGCTTCTTCGCCGATTCGCCGCGGAAGAGGAGGTCCTGCACCTTCTTCGACATGAGGGAATAGCGGTCAAACTGGAGCTTCATCATCTCCCCTGCCGTGGCGTTTTTTATCGGTCCCAGGACCTGCTGGAGGCGTTCAGCCCGCTCCGGGTTATACCAGCATGAGCTCATATTGAGGGGAAACTTTTTATCAACTGTTCTGTTGTTCGCGGTCGCGATATATCCCTGTGCCGGGTTCTCCGCGTGGGGGTTTGCGTCAGATGCCGTGAAGCCGTCCCAGTCGTAGTCGCCGGTCCAGCCCGGGGACGGGAGCTGCCCGGTCCCCTTTTTCCTCTTCGGGAACTTTCCCGTTACCTGCCAACCGATGTTGTCCGCGTCGCCGTACACGATATTGAGATAGGTTCCTTCAAGCCCGAGGACCGCCTTGCGCGCGTCCGCCGCGCTCTGCGCCCTGTTGATATCCAGGAAGGCGAGGAGGGTCCGCGGCAGGTCCCCCACTCCCCACGAGAGGGCCAGGGCGTAGTCGCTTTTCACCGGCAGGGGCTGCACGGTAAGCTCCGGGGGCATGGTTATGATCGATAGCGCGTCGTTCAGGACCGGGCCATGGCCCGTGTATTTTATCTTGCGGGTGATGGTCCTGCCGTCTTTGACCCTGAAGGTCTCTGTTTTTATCCGCGCCGGGACCCACTTACCCTTGTAAAGATAATTGGGAACGCCGTCAATCTCCTTGATCTGCTCCACGAAAATGTCCTGGTTGTCGGCCATGACCATGGTGGCGCCCCAGGCGACCCTGCCGTTGTAACCCAGGCTTATGATGGGCACCCCGGGAGATGCCACGCCGGCCGATTCGAAGCCGGGGCACTTCTGGTGCATCATGAACCACGCGTTGGGCATCATCAGGGCCAGGTGGGTGTCGTTGCAGACGATGGGCCGGCCGCTCTTCGTCCGGGTCCCGGCCAGGGCCCAGTTGTTCGATGCCGGGATGCCGATGGAAAACAGCTCCCTGAGGCCGTCCCGCACGCCGTTCCAGCCGCGGGACATCCTGTTCAGCGCGCGGCGGTCGATCTCCGACAGCTTTTTCGCTTCGTCGAAGGGCAGGTCGTCACCGGGATATACCGGCACCAGGTACGCGGCCTTTTCATATCCCACCCGCGCGGCAAGATTTAGAAAATCAAGCTCCTCTATGAAATTGAAGGAAAGATTCAGCCCCATCATGGCCGTCACATACAGGCTGTCACGGGGCTCCCACGGCTCCGGGCGGAATCCCAGGATCTGGAATTCGGCAGGGAGGACGGCATGGGATTTCACGTAGGCGTTGACCCCGCGGGAATAGCATTCCAGGATCCTCATCATGGCGGGGTCCATTTTTTTCAGCGCTTCGTCTATCACGTCCCCGGCGCCCAGCGACCTCATGAAGAGGTCGGTCTTGAGCCCCTCGGGGCCGATGATCTCCGAGAGCCTCCCGCTCATGGCCATTTTCATCACCGTCATCTGCCACAGCCGGTCCGAGGCGGTCACGTACCCCGTGGCGAAAAACAGGTCCTCCTCGTTTTTTGCCTCTATGTACGGCACCCCGAGCCTGTCGCGCCGGACGGTTACTTTGTCAGCGAGGCCCTTGATCGTTACCGTCCCATCGGGGTCGTCCACCGACCTGGCGAACTGCTGTTTCAGATTATATTCAAAGGAAAAGACGGCTGTCAGGATGATGATCAGGGAGATGACAACGGCCTTGGCGATTTTCATGGCGCTGCTCCGGTTAAACATAAAAATAAATTGCTGCAATCTGTAAAATCTTCCACAGGCGCCGTAATAAATCAAGATAATTATTGCCCCGCGTCCAGCCGCGCGTCACCCGACGGGACGCCTAAAACAGGCTTGACAAAAAGGAATTGCCGTGTATTCAAATAAATCGCCTGCGGGGCCTATCCGGCCAGGATGAAAAGCGGCGGCGCGCCGCCGTTCCGGCCGGGCGCCCCACACGACAGGGATGGAGACAGGGCGCCATGGCTACAGACGAATTCGACTCGTTATTCGACGATGAACCGGCAGACAGCAAAAAAAGCAAAGAGGTCGATGATCTTTTTACATTTGACGAGCCGTTGCCTCAAAAACCTGCCGAAAAACCGCAGCAGGCCCGGAAAGACGTCTCGTTTGACGAATTCGAGGCAAAGCCTCCCCAGCCGCCCCAACACCGGAGGCGCTCCTCTGAGGACTTCCAGCCGGACATGGACGCCCTGGTCATAACGGCGCAGTCGCCCCTTATAATAGAAGGGATGAAGTGCCTCACCATGAAGGATTTCACCGCCAACACGCCCCAGGTCTACGCCGAGGCCATGAAGGGCGTGGAAGTCTTCATTAAAATTCTGGAACGGAACCCGAACAATTACAACAAGCTTTCCGCCGTGATCAATTCTGACCCCGACTGCAAGGAGATCGAGAACGTAGCTTTCCGCCTCTTCAAGGCCAAGAACCGCGTCATGCCGGAATCGGACAACCAGAGGCTCAACGCCTACGAGATGCTGCGCAACCGCCTGAAGATCGGCTACAACAAGGCCCTTCTCAGCACGTCGATGCTTTCCATCAAGAAATATTTTCTTCTTTCGGGGACCCTGGACCAGGAAAAGATAACCCAGATGGTGCTGAACAACAACAAGGAGCTGAAGAGCGACGTCATCAAGTACATCCAGCACCTGAACATAGCGGTCCAGCTCATGAAGATCGGCGATTACGAAATCACGCGGGGACTGCGCGGCCGGGACCTCAACACCTTTGTCATCAGGGCCAGCCAGCTCCTCGCCTACTATTACCTTGCCGTGGGCGACAGCAATGCCGAGGAATACTACCGCCGCATGCATGACAATTACAAGAAGTATTTTGTCATCCGCGACGCGGACTAAACTCTTACGAAACAGTGCAAATATGCCCTCGCGGAGGCGCGGAGAATTTCTTAATTAATATTCAGATTATATTACAACTCATTTCACCATGGCACTATTGCTGGATTTAAACAATCGGAGATTTGTCTTTTAATTCTTTCATCGAAAATCCTTGCACACGGACACAAACAATCCTTGCGGGCTTTCTAATTAACTAATCCTCTGCGCTTCTCCGCCTCTCTGCGCCTTTGCGAGAATAATTATTTTCATAATATCGTCACACTGCTACAACAGCGGCTCCACGATGCCGTAGATGACCCGGTCGGCGATCATGATGCCCCGCGCCGTCAACCGCACTGTCCGACCCGCGTTCTCATCGACCGCCACCATCCCGTCCGATGCCGCTTTCCCGATCCGCTCCATGACGGCGGACGGAAGGCGGAAGGAAAGCCGCCCCTCCATTTCATCGAGGGACATGCCCTTCAGGAGGCGCAGGCCCGTCATGATGTATTCAACGGCCGCCGCCCCGGCCGACCGGGCATCATGGGTGAGGACCGCCCGCTCCGACCGGACATACTCCCCGACGGTCATGGCATTGATGTAACGCTCGCCCCCGACAAAGGAATGGGCGCCGGGCCCCAGGCCGATATACGGCTCGAAGCGCCAGTACTTCATGTTGTGCCTCGATTCAAAGCCCGGCAGCGCATAGTTGGAGATCTCGTAATGGCCGTACCCGTGCGCTTTCAGGCGCTCCCCGGTCAGCTCGAAGAGGCGGGCCTGCCCGGCTTCAGCGGCCTCGTCGTGGACCAGCCTCCTCGACAGGGGCGCGTCCTTCTCGATGGAAAGGGTGTAGGCCGATATGTGCCGCGGGCGGTACGCCGCCACCAGGTCGATGTCGCGGGACAGTTCCTCGTCGGTCTGCGTCGGGATGCCGGTGATGATGTCGGCGCACTGCGCGATGCCGGGAACGCTGAAAAAGAGGTCCAGCTCGCGGGCCGTGCAGGGCGATGCCGACCTGCCGATCAGGCGGTGGAGCCGCTCCGAAAGGGTCTGCACGCCGAGGACGACGCGGTTCACGCCGGCGTCCCTGAACCCGGCAAGGGACTCCGCGGAAACGTCGCCGGGATTCATCTCCAGGGTTATCTCGGCTCCGGGCTCCAGCGTGACGTTCTGACGCACAAGGCCCAGGAGCACCTCCGCCTGCCCCGCGGTCATGAGGGACGGCGTGCCGCCGCCGAGGTAGACGGTGTCTGCCGATGAGAAGCCGGCGGCCGGCAGCCGGTGCCTGATTTCATCGGAGAGCCTGCGGATATACCACTCCGGGATGGCGGCATCTCCCGGGAAACATTCCAGCGGAACCGAATAGAAATTACAGTAGTCGCATTTCCTTCTGCAGAAGGGAATATGTATATAGACGCCGCCGGTCATTTCCCCTTCTCGTTTCCCAGGAGGAGGGACCCTCCGGCGGCGGGCCTGAACTCGCCGTTAAGGCAGCGGCCCAGCTGGCGCACCGATTCCGCGGTATCGGAGAAGGACAGAAGCCCCGACGGCGCCGCCTTCGCCACCGTCAGGGGAAAGGGGTTGCCGCTCGACACCAGCACGAAACCGATGTCAGCCTTCCGGCAAAAATCGGCGGCGGCCCGGACAACACCGGGATCGGGGGCGGAAACATGAAGATAGAATACCGTCTTCTTTCCCGGCGCCGGCCGGAAACGGCCCAGCTCGCCCAGACTGTTGACCAGCACGTTATCTTTCTTCCGCAGCAGTTCATTTTGAAGCGTCCGGTTCCTGGTCATGAAGACGCGGACAACCCCGGCGGCAGGCGCGACAAGATCCCTGTCGCCGAAGAGGAGTATGCCCCTGCGCGAAAGCTCGGCGTTCACCCGGTCCGCGTCGGCGAGGGCCTTCCGGTCCTCTTCGGTGAGGACGAATTTCCCCGGCACGCATTTCCCCTTCACCGGGACCATGATGCCGTACCTGATTTTCGCTTCCAGGATCCTGTTCACGGACTCGTCGATCCTTGATTCCGGTATACGCTTTTCGAGCACGGCCTTCCGTATGGCGTTGTAGATCGCCGGTATGCTTTTCTCGTAGGAGCTGAAGAGGATGATATCGGCACCGGCCAGTATCGACCGCACCGCCGCTTCGCCGATGTCCTGCCTGCGGGCTATGGCGTGCATCTCCATGTCGTCGGTGATGACCAGGCCCTTGAAGCGGAAATCCTCCCTCAATATGCCGGTCAGGAATTTTTTCGACACCGTTGCCGGATCGTTGCCGCCCAGGATCGCCGGATAGGCTATGTGCGCGGTCATGATTCCTTCGACGCCGGCCCTGACCGCCTTCCGGAAAGGCGCGAGCTCCACGCGCTCCAGACGCTTCATGTCATAGGGGATCACCGGCAGGGTGAGATGGGAATCCTTGTTGGTGTCGCCGTGGCCGGGGAAGTGCTTCCCCACGGCCATGCAGCGCGAATCCTGAAGCCCCAGGAGATACGCGGCGCCCAACTCCGACACCTGGCGCGGATCGCTTCCGAACGACCGGGTGTTGATGACCGGGTTATGGGGATTGTTATTGACGTCAAGGGCCGGCGCCAGGTTCATGTTGACGCCGGTAAGCCGGAGCTGCAGCCCCAGGGCGCGTCCCCACCGGTACGCCAGATCCCGGTCGCCGCAGACGCCGGCGGCCATGTTGCCGGGGAACTGGGTAACGCCGTCGACAATGCGGACCACCCTCCCCCCCTCCTGGTCAATCGAGACAAAGAGGGGGATACCCCCGTAACTGCAGGAGGCTTTCTGCATATCCTTGATAAAACGTCTGTTGTTTGATTCAGTGGAAAGATTATATCCGAATAAAATCACACCGCCTGGACGGTATTGTTTTAATATAAATTCCACATCCCTGTTCATATTCCGGCCGGGAATTGCCATCATCAGCATCTGGCCTATCTTCCAGTCAAGCTTCATGTCGCGGGAAAGGGCAGCGGCCTCATCGACATATCTCTTCTGGATGCACCCGGCAGCCGCCATTATGATAATAATAACAGGAACAAGCTTCTTCATTATATATTCCGGTCCTCTTGTACATATTTTTAAATTATCAGGCATGAGAGATATAAGCCTCCGCGGGGGCCCCATGGCAACCAAAAAAATTGTCACGGATTGGGGTTATCGATCACTTTAGTAGTGAAGGTTTGGTCACACCCATGGAGGCGGGGTCACGTGACCCCGCCTCCATGGGTGTGACCCCGCCTCCATGGGAACATAACGTGCATGTTACCAATAATCCGTCGCGGGGCGGATGACATAAGAGCCATAAAATGATTTGCTTTATCTCATAAAATTTGTTATTATCCTTAATAGCGGTAAATTAATAATTGATTTTTTTATGTAAAGCTGTCATTGTGTTGCAGATTGGTTATATAACATTTTTTCATGGCATGAGCAACCGCAACCTAGACATAGATTTCCTGAACAGCTATTCGGCCAATACCGCCGTGATTCCGGAGGTTATCGAGCGACTGATAGGCGACTTGCGCAAAGTCCGGTACACCCAGGATGACATAGACGAAATTGTGCTGTCAATGGACGAGGCGATCACCAACGCCGTGCAGGAAACCATGAAAACCAACCAGAACCTCCACCGCAGGGCCGAAGCCGACGACGACCGCCGCGACATCACCATCCGGTACACCATATCAAAGGACATTTTCGACGCAACTATTATTGACCATGGCAAGGGTCTTGACATATTCAACATCCTTCACTCGACGCCCCAGGCCGGGACGACGACCTACATGAACCAGATTATCAGCTACGCCTCGGAATCGGAAAAAAGCAAGATCAAGGTGCGGCTGAACGGCCAGGAAATTCCGCTCCGCGGCATAGGGGCGGGACTTAAGGTAATACTCCATTTCATGGACGCCATCACCATCGACCTCATCGACAAGGAAAAAATCCTGTCGCAATCTGTCTCCGAGCACACCGACGGCACCATCTTCAACATGAAGCGCAAGCGCAGATATAAATGAAAAAAGAGAAAAAGCTGGCCACCGCCTACGACGATCCCGACTTCATGCACTCCCGGGAAGCGAGGTCCCTCCGCATCCTGAGCGAATACCTGGAGCCGGAAAAACGCTTCAGGGACATGAACATCCATCACACGGTGGTATTTTTCGGGTCGGCCCGCACCCGCCCCGACGGCACGGCCGATGAACAGCGGTATTACCACATGGCTGCCGATTTCGCCTTTGCCCTGGCCAACCTCAGCAAAGAGATCGAACGAGAAACGGGGAATCACTTCTACATCTGTACCGGCGGAGGACCCGGCATCATGGAGGCCGCCAACCTGGGGGCGACCCGGGCCGGGATGCAGAGCATCGGCCTGAATATAGATCTTCCCTTTGAGCAGTCTCCCAACAAGTATATCACCCCGGAGCTGATGTTCAAATTTCACTATTTTTTCATGAGAAAACTCTGGTTCCTCTACCAGGCAAAGGCGTTCATCATATTTCCCGGCGGATACGGGACCATGGATGAACTCTTCGAAACCCTGACCATGGTGCAGACGAGAAAAATGGAGAAAATAAACGTCCCGATACTTCTCTACGACCGGGAATACTGGAGCGACATCATTAATTTTGACCGCCTTGCCAGGGACGGTTTCATCTCACCGGAGGATACGGGCCTGTTTAACTATTTTTCTGAAATACAGGAAGGGATAGACATTCTGCGGCCTAAGCTGATTACCCTGATGAAAAATATTGATTATTACCTTAAAATGAGGTTCCCGATCTGAAGGCCTGTGCGCCATTGCCCAGGGAGGGACTTGAACCCTCACGACCAAAAAGGTCAAGGGATTTTAAGTCCCTTGTGTCTACCAATTCCACCACCTGGGCGGGATATGAGGCGCCGAGCGGATTCGAACCGCTGCATAAAGGTTTTGCAGACCTCTCCCTTAGCCACTTGGGTACGGCGCCAGAATTCTCTTATCCATTTTTTAATTAACCGCCATGTTGTCAACTTAAAATAGTGGCGATAATTTAAAAATTCGGCCATTAACCGGTAATTAATCGCCCGCACTGTTGCAGGAACTGACATCCATATCAAAAATACAACTATGTTCGCTTTTTTCCGTCGTGAATATCCCTTCTTTATCTCCCTCCGCGACGGTCATAATCGCGTAAACACCGGCTCCACCGGCGCGATTCACGATTCGCTCCGCGATTTTTTTTCATGTGGAAAATATAACTTTTTTGCGGCCATTTCGAGACGCATGCTTTATAACTATTGACATTTTGTACAACCAAATAATGATTGACCTATATGATTCATAATTTTATTTAGTTTACCGTAGACTGGAAATGGAGAAAAACTTTATCATTGTTATATAGTAATAGTATCACGATAGCTTTTCTCCCAAAAAAAATATATTCAAAAATATCAGACTTAAACAGGAGGTCTCTATGGTTAGAAGGATCCAAAAAGTAGCCGTTATAGGCTCTGGCATAATGGGTGGAGGTATAGCCGCTCTGTGTGCCAGCGCAGGCATTCCTACTCTGCTACTGGATATCGTTCCATTCGATCTAAAAGACGAAGAGAAGAAAGATCCAAAAGCGAGGAACAGGATTGTCAACGCCGGATTCGAGGCGGTTATGAAAGCAAAACCAGGGCTTTTCATGGACAAGGAAAAGGATTCAAAACTTGTGTCTCTGGGAAACCTGGAAGATGATTTCAAAAAGCTCGCCGAATGCGACTGGATCGTTGAAGTTGTCGTTGAGAACCTGAAAATTAAGCAGGATCTCTTCGCGAAGATCGAAAAAATAATGAAGAAAGACGCTATCATTTCTACCAACACGTCTGGTCTGCCCCTGAACAAGATATCCCAGGGCCGCAGCAAAGCGTTCAAAGAGCATTTCCTCGGAACGCACTTCTTCAACCCGGTGCGGTATATGCACCTGCTGGAAATCATCCCCGGCAAAGAAACCAAAAAAGAGATTCTGAAGTTTATGGCCGAATTCGGCGAGAAGATCCTTGGTAAAGGCATCGTCTGGGCGAAGGATACCCCGAACTTCATCGGCAACCGGATCGGCGTTTACTCCATGGTATCCGCGATGCAGATAATGATGGACATGAAGCTGACCGTTCCTGAAGTTGACGCGATGTCAGGCCCCGCCCTCGGAAGGCCGAAAACCGCTTCCTTCAAGACTGCCGACCTCGTCGGTCTCGACACCTTCAAACACGTGGCCGACAACTGCTACGAGCTCTGCCCGAAAGACGAGTCCCGTGACGGCCTCAAGCTGCCGGAATTTGTTGCCAAGATGGTCGCCAACAAGTGGCTCGGCAACAAGACCAAAGGCGGGTTCTACAAAAAAGAGATAACCCCTGACTGGAAAAAGGTCAACAAGGTCCTCGACTACAACACCATGGAATACGTGACCTACGACAAGGTCGACTTCCCGTCCCTCCAGGCCGCCAAGAAGAAGGCAACCCTGGCCGAGAAAGTCGCCACCGTCATGTACGGGACCGACAAGGGCGCCCAGTTCGCATGGAGGGCCACCGCCGGCACGCTGATCTATTCAGCCAACCGCATCCCTGAAATCGCCGACAACATCGTCGAGATCGACAACGCGATGAAATGGGGATACAACTGGGAGATGGGCCCCTTCGAACTGTGGGATGCCATAGGCGTAAAGAAAGCCTGTGACCGCATGAAGAAAGAAGGGATGAAAGTTCCCAAGAAAGTCCAGGCCATGATCACCAAGAAGGTGAACTCCTTCTACAAGATCGAAAAGGGCAAGAAGATGTACTTCGACCTCAAGACCATGAAGTACAAGGAAGTCCCGACCAGCGACCTGGCGATCAACCTCGTCAACCTCCGCGCCAACAAGAAGTTCGTCAAGGGGAACGACTCCGCTTCCCTCATCGACCTGGGCGACGGCATCTTTGACATCGAATTCCACACCAAGATGAACGCCGTGAACAAGAACATGGTCGACTTCATGCAGGTGGCAGCCGAGTACGTGGTCGAGAACGGCCGCGGCATCGTTTTCGGCAACCAGGCGCCGGGATTCCCGGGAGCCTTCTCCGCCGGCGGAGACCTCGCCTTCATGCTCGGTCTTGCCAAGGCCAAGAAATTCACTGAAATCGACGCCTTCATCAGGAAAGTACACGAAGGCATCATGGGCATGAAATACGCCCCGATTCCCATCGTCGCGGCCCCCTACGGCATGACCCTGGGCGGCGGATGCGAGCTCTGCCTCGCCGCCGACAAGATCGTTGCCCACGCCGAGCTGTACATGGGCCTCGTTGAGATAGGCGCCGGCCTTGTGCCGGGCGGATGCGGCATGATCCACCTCTGGCAGCGCGTCATGGATACCATCCCCGGAAACGTGAAGCTCGCTGACTACGCGGCGTACTTCATCCCGGCCTTCATGTGCGTGGCACAGGCGAAAGTCGGCATGTCCGCGGCCGAAGCCCGCAAGAACGGTTTCCTGCGGCCGACCGACCGCATCGTCTTCAACAAGGACAACCTCATCGGCGAAGCGAAGAAAGAGTGCCTGAAGCTCCTTGATGACGGTTATGTTCCCCCCGCGAAGAAGAAATACCCGGTAATGGGCCTCGAAGCCCAGGGCATGATCTGGGCCGAAATGCTCAACATGAGGAACGGCGGGTACATTCCGAAACACATGGAATTCATCGCGAAGAAGATCGCCTACTGTATGTCCGGCGGCGAAGCCCGGCAGGGCCAGCTCGTATCCGAAGAATATCTCATGAAACTCGAGCGGGAAGCTTTTGTCGACCTCTGGAAGACCGAAGAGACCCAGAAGATGGCCGAGCATATTCTGAATACCGGCAAGCCGTTGATGATATAACAATTAAACCGAATACAGGAGGAAACATATGAGAGATGCTTATATAGTCAGTGCAGTAAGAACACCCGGTTGCCGCCGCGGCAAGGGTGCCCTTGCTCAAACGAGACCCGAGAAACTTATCGTCCAGGCGATGAAAGGTGCCGTTGAAAGGATCAAGCTCGACCCGGCCGCCATCGACGACTTCATGCTCGGATGCGCCTTCCCCGAGGCGGAACAGGGCCTCAACCTGGGCCGCGTCGCCCTTCAGATGGCGAAATTCCCGGATTCAGTCTCCGGCGCAACGGTAAACCGTTTCTGCTCATCCGGACTTGAGTCCATAGCCATATCCGCCCTGAAGGTCATGGCGGGCTGGTCTGAAGTCAACATGGCCGGCGGCTGCGAATCGATGTCCATCGTTCCCATGGGCGGCAACCTTCCCCGGCCGATGGCCGAGTGGGCGAAGGAAAATCCCGATGTCTATATCTCCATGGGCATCACCGCGGAGAACGTGGCCAAGCGGTACGGCATCACCCGGGAAATGCAGGACGAGTTCGCCTATCATTCAAACATGAAGGCTGCCACAGCGCAGAAGAACAAATACTTCACCGAGATAATCCCCACCACGGCCGACAAGTTCGTCGAGAAGCCTGACGGCACCATAGTGCGGGAAACCTTCGTGCAGGACTTCGATGACGGCGTCCGCGCCGAGACCACGATAGACGGCCTGAAAAAGCTGAAACCGGCCTTCTCTTCGACCGGCTCAGTTACCGCGGGCAACTCTTCGCAGACCACCGACGGCGCAGCAGCTTCCATTATCATGAGCGGCGACGCGGTCAAGAAATACGGGATGAAGCCCCTGGTCAAGCTGGTCGGCTACACCGTGGCCGGCTGCAAGGCCGACGAAATGGGCGTAGGCCCCGCGTACGCGATTCCCAAGCTCTGCAAACAGGTCGGATGGGACCTCAAGAAACTGCAGACCGAAAGCCTCATCTTCGAACTGAACGAGGCCTTCGCGTCCCAGGCCATCTACTGCGCGCAGCAGCTCGGCATCGCCGACAAAAAGTACTGGGCGTCAGATTCACCGGAATGCCGGATCAACCTCAATGGCGGCGCGATTGCCCTGGGCCACCCCCTGGGATGCACCGGCTCCAAGATCTTTGCCACCCTCGTGGCCACCATGGTCAGAAAGGGCGTCAAGTACGGCATCGAGTCAATGTGCATCGGCGGCGGCATGGGCGCAGCGGCATTGTTCGAACTCTGCGAGTAATTCCGTTTCTGATGAATAACGCAAAAAGGCCCCGACGATTCGGGGCCTTTTTTTATGCATGCTGGTTTAACATTGCCCCACAAGAAGCGCGTGCCTCTACATAGCCGTAGGCGTGATCTGCGCCTCCTGCGACGGCTTCTTCGGGGGTTTTGAACGACCCGGTCGTGGACCTTTCGCGATGGTCCGCATCACAGTCGACGCCCCGGTGGTCCCCGAGTCACGTCGGGGAATGCGGGCGGCCCGGATATATGACCCGTTATATTTCCGGGTAAAAGGCCAATTTTTTTTGTTTACTTTTCTTATAATTCCGGACTAACAAGTATACAGGATAATCACATTCTCCACATTACGAGGTTAGTTACATGAAACAAACAATGCTTTTGATTCTGCTTATATTCAGCCTTTTCTTCACGGCCTGCGAGCTGAAGGATGCCGAGACCGAAACAGAAAAATGCCAGAAAAAACAACGCGAACTGGCCGTTCTTGGCATAGCTCAATGCAGCTTGATGTACACCCCGGGTACCGATGACTACAGTTTATGCGTGAATATCGGTCTCATATCATTTAGTGACCATTACGAGCGTTGCAAGGACTAAAGGGCCTCCCTCCTCCCGGGAATTACGGGACCAAACCCGGCCACATGGTCCCGTATTTGGCTAAAGCTGATGCCCCATAATGCCGATATGGTATTATAACTATTACCCGGGAGGATTTACCCTATGATTACCAATAATCATGATACCAATAAATGGAAGCGGGAACAGCTGGAATACTTCAAGCGGTATCTTGACACTTTTCACATCGACTCCAGGGAATACAGGATCATCCTGAAAGGCATCGAGGACCTGGAAAAAAGCCTGTAGCCCCGCCCCGGCGGGGCCGGGCATTAATAAATTGTTGACACTGACACAAAGCGTATGCACTGATAGGTCATACGTTTTTTTTCTATACCACTGTAACAGCCGGACCAATGACCGAACAGCAGCCACAACATGAAACCCTGGCCGAGCAGACCATAAGGAGATACCGGTCGCCCGAAAGCCTCCAGCGCACGGAAAAGCGCAAGAAATTCTCCGCCATTATCTTCGTTGTCAATATTGTACTGATCATGGTGCTGTACCTGTTTTACGCCGGCGACAGGCCCGGCGACCTGTACCAGTCGTCCTCCTTCAATTACGGGGACCTGCAGTTCAGGTTTTCAGTGATGAAGGAACGGGATACGGGGAACTACATCTTTTCACTGACGACCCGGAGCGCCCAGGGCAAACAGGCGGTCGCCCGCTTCACCAGCGGCCTGGCCGAACTGGTCATAGCCCGCGGCTCCACGGTCCTGGCGAAACTGCCGGTCGGGAAAGACCTCACCGCGTTGGTGCTGAAGCCCGGCGACATGGACCTGCAAAAGGTGGTCATTGACCGCGTCGAGATGAAGGTCTATACCGACGGGCACCCTGAATACGTGGTGTCGCCGCGCCGGTCCCTGTTCAGTCCAGACAGGCCGTATATTCCCCTCACGGCCGAGGTCAGGATACACGCGGACCGGCCGGTATCGACGACGCTGAAATTCAAGCACGAGGTGGACCAGTGATGGGAAGACCTGGCTGGGACGAATATTTCATGAAACTGGCCGAGGACGTGTCAACGCGCTCGACCTGCATACGCCGCAGCGTCGGTGCCATCATAGTCAAGGACAAGCGCATACTTTCGACCGGGTACAACGGGGCGCCGACCGATATCTCCCACTGCACCGAGGAAACCTGCCTCAGGACAAAATTCAACGTCCCTTCGGGAGAACGCCACGAGCTCTGCCGCGGTCTTCACGCGGAGCAGAACGCCATTATCCAGGCCGCCTACCACGGCGTATCGATCAGGGACGCCACGATTTACATTACCCATCAGCCCTGTTCGATATGCACCAAGATGCTCATCAATGCCGGCATCAGGACCATAATCTGCAAGTCTCCGTACCGTGACCCCCTGGCTGACGAGATGATCAGTGAATCGGGCATAAAGCTGATATTAATAGGCGGCGCTCCTGAATAACGCCAGGAATCATTCCGGAGGGCCCGGGGGGCCGGTCTGGCTGAAAAAAAACAGAAAAAATAAATAAATTTGTGCTGTTTCAGCCAAAACCGTGTCTAACTAATCAGCTATCAAAAAGGCGTTGCAACGTTCACAAGGACTCTGATTCCGGGCATTATAATGACCGATGCAGGGGGCACGAAACACCATGTCAATGAAAAACATCCTCCTCAACATAATCGCGGTTTCCCTTCTGGCGCTCCCCTCCCCGTCTTTCCCGCAGGAGGAGGGCGAAGAAGATCTGGTCAAAAAAGCCACCGGCTACTTCTTTCAAAAAAAATTCGACATGGCGGAATCCCTCTTCCAGCAGATTATCGATAAAAACCCGGATAACGCCCAGGCCTGCGCCTATCTCGGCGATATCTTCCTGATAAAAAAGCGTTATGACGGGGCCCTTGAGCTGTACCAGAAAAGCGTCCAGTTAAACCCGGAAGCCGGGGAGAACTACTTCCGCATCGGCCAGATATATTATTACCGCAAGGACGGAAAACAGGCCGTCGAGAATTTCAGGAAGGCCATCGAGGCCGACACCCAGCTGAGGTTTGCCTATTATCATATAGGCCTTACCTACCTGATGATCCTGCGCGACAAGAGCAACACCATAACCAACTGGGAGACATACCTCCAGGTTGCCCCGGACGACCCGCAGTACGACAGGATCAAGCGCGCCATCGAGCTACTCAAAGACCCGAACTTCGTCATCCCTCCCCCGGGTAGCGACATGACGATCGAGGAAGCCCTCATGCTGGGCGGCGTGACCATTGACAAGACGATACACAGGACGACCGACAAGGAAGCCGGACACGAGTCGAAGAAGACAAAGCAGAAGCTTGAAGACATATACCTTGACGACGACCTTTGAGAGGACACTATGCGGTACTACAACGACAGGCGGAAATACATAATCGGCGGCGCGCTGCTGCTCCTGCTTATAACAGCGGTGATTCTCATGGTGACCCTGGTCCCGGGGAAACGGGGCGGTGACACAATAGAGGACCAGCGGCTGAAACAGATCGAGGCCTACTCCCGGGTGCTGGATGCCAACCCGACCGACGTTAACGCCATGATCCAGATCGGGAACCTGTACAAGTCCCTCGGCGACCTCGACAAGGCTATCGATTATTACAAAAAAGCCCTGAAGGTAGACCCGGTCAATTATGACGCCCTGAACGAGCTGGGCCACGCCTACGCCCTCAAGGGCGATTATGACCGGGCCATAGAGGTGTTCAACCTGGCGAAAAAAAACCGGCCCGCCTACCCCTCGGCTTACAACCGCCTGGGCAACGTGTACGACGAGCAGGAAAAAATAAAGAAGGCCCTGGACGAGTACCAGAAGGCAAAGAAGGTGGCTCCGAAAGACCAGGACAGCTACCGCAACATGGCGCGACAACGCCTCCGCGCGGGAGACGTGAACGGCGCCATAAAGATCCTCAAGGAAGGAATCAAGGCGAACCCCGACGACGCTGAAGGATACTACAATCTCGGGAGCCTCTATTTCGAGATAAAGAAGTACAATGATGCCCTCGGGAACTACAAAAAGGCCGTCGACAAAAATCCGAAAAAATCGAAGTACCACCGGGGCGAGGCCGAAGCGCTGCTGAAGCTCGGCAGGACCGACGACGCTGTGGCTTCCTTCGAGAAGGCCCTGTCCGTGGACCCGTCCGATGCCCTTGCCGCCGAGCGCCTCGGCGACATCTACAGCGTGAAGGCCGACTGGCCGAAGGCCGCCGCAAGTTACCGCCAGGCCCTCGAGTACAACAGCAGGGACAGGAACCTCAGGAAGAAGTACGAGGACGCCCTGAAAAAGCTCAACAAGGAGAAGGCACCGGCGCGGAAAGCGGATCCCGCCGAAGGCAGGACCGCTGAAAAATCGACGGCAAAGAAAAAATCCGAGCTCCCCGAGACCGATTCGTTGAGCGATACGCCGAAAAAAGAACCTCCCGGGAAGGAGACGGCAAAGAAACCGGGCAACGACTGGCGGGCTATCGGCGACCAGCGCCGCAAGGATAAGGACTACGACGGCGCCGTCGAGGCGTACCGGAAGGCGGTGGAAGCGGACGAACGTGACGACCATTCCTGGTACTGGATGGGAAGGATCTACTACAGCAAAAAGAAATACAACAATGCCGCCGACGCCTTTGAAAAAGCCGTGGCCGCGAATCCGAAACACGCCGACGCGTGGTATCACCTGGGGCTGGTGTACTACATCCAGAAAAAATACCGGCAGGCGGCGGGCGCTTTTGACAAGGCCATAGCCGCCAAACCGACCTACCCCAAGGCGTATTACTCGAGGGGCCTCGCCCGCATCCAGATGCAGAACAAATCGGGCGCCATCAGCGACTTCAAGACATCCCTTGAACAGGACCCCACCCTTGACCGGGCCAATTTCAACCTCGGCGACGTCTACTTCGAGAGCAAGGAGTACCGGAAGGCCCTGGAATACTTCTCCAGGGACCTCGAGCGGAGGCCCAACAATCCCGACACCAATTTCAAAACGGGCGAAACCTGCCATGAAATGAAGGACTACGCCAGCGCCATAAAACACTACGAGCGCACCATTGAGCTTGACCCGGAATACTACCAGGCATACTTCAACCTGGGACTGGTGCATTACCTGAGGGGAAATTACCCGAAATCGATAGACATGTACACCAAGGCCGCGCAGATAAAGAAAAACGATTTCGCTTCGTATTACGAGATGGGGAAGTCATACGACGCCATGAAAAACGAGGAAAAGGCGCTGGAGTGTTACAACCAGGCCATAGAGATGAACCCCAAGGACCCCAAGGCGTATATCAATCTCGGAAAAATCTACTCGAAGAACAAGCAGTATGACAAGGCCATAGAGCTGAACAAGAAAGCGGTTGAGCAGAACCCGGATTCCTTTACCGCACACCATAACCTTGCCAACGCCTACCGGGAATCGAAGCTTTACGGCCAGGCGATCGACGAGTACCGTAAGGCCCTCCAGATCAAGCCCCTTGACGCACAGACCCATTTTTTCCTCGGCCTGGCGTACCGCGATGCCGGGAGCTATCCCGAGGCGGCGCAGTCCTTCGAGAAGGCCCTGGCCCTGGACGGCTCCCTCTATAACGCCCACGAGGAACTGGGAATGATCTATTACCGGAAGATAAAAAATAAAGAAAAAGCTTTACAGCATTTTGAAAAATTGCTCTCTGTCAAACCGGGGCATCCCCGCGCCCGGGAAATCCAGAGCATTATAGATGCCCTTAAAAACAACTGACCCATGGTGTAACATGAAACCGATCCGCCCTAATGTACTACTGCCATTCCTTGCCGCCGTTGCGCTCGCCTTCCCATCCTGCGGTCTCAGCGTCAGGGAATCCAACGAGATCAAGACCAACGGCTTCCTGACCGACAACTGCTACCAGGCCATCCTTGAAATCGAGCCGGAGGACGGCTCCCGGGGGCTCGTGGCCCGGCGCGAAAGCGCGTACCTGCGGGCAAAGAACGTCAACGTGAAAGAGCTGGCCATCCACAACCTGGCCGATTATTGCATTGACAATCAGGCAAAAAACGCAATAAAGGATAAGAACAAAAAAGAGGCCTTCCCGGCTGAAGCTAAAAACGAGCTAATTAAAAAATTGAGAGGTTATGTCATCGGCGGCAGCATAGCCTTTGTCTATTATAACGAAAAGGGATCCATGATAATCGGCTACCGTATATTCCGGCCGGGTTTCAAAAAAAAGGTGGCCTCCATCATAAATCCCCCGGTTGAGCAGAAACAGGAAGCCGCAATCACAACCCAAGGAGCCAAATCATGAAGAAATCGTCCGTGCCGGTCTCTATCCTGATCACCGCAGTCATTGCATTCACGCCGCTGGCCTGCTCAAAGAACACCAAGAAGGACGACGGTCCAAAGCCGGATACCGATATATCCCTGGACAGCGTCGACATCGAAAAGAAATATCTTACCGAGGGCTTCATTTCAAACGACCTCTACCGGGTGGTGATCATTTCCCCCAAAGAGGCCGGTCAGGGCGACATGGAATACATCCAGAACAAGGCCAAAAAAAGGGCGCGGGTTTCCATGGAACAGACCCTGGCGGGCAGCAATATACCCGTAGACCGCAACACCAGGGCTGAAATCCTCAACCTCGTCAACCAGAACGGGCAGCTCAGCAGGAAGGACATCGAGCACCGGCGCTACAACGTTTTCTATTATGACATCATGAAGAAGAACATGAAAAACTACCTGAAAAACGCGGCCACACAGAAGTAGGGATCGAACCGTGCGGCGGTATTATTCAGAATAAATATAATACGAAAGATTTTTCAGGATAAAGAGATCGAGACGCTCCTTGTTGGGCTCGTAAATACTGCTGAACATGATCCCGATGCCGTAATCCTCCTCCGGGAGCTTGTCGCTCCTGATGACCATGGCCAGCGCCTCGACCTCGTTGAGGTCCTTGTCCACGCCGGAAAAATCTATGATTACCTTTATTATGGATGAAATCTCGATCGGCTTAGACGATTTAAAATAAAGGCCCCCGCGGCTTATATTGACTATCTTACCGATAAATTCCATCGCATGCTTGTCATCGCGGGACGATTCGATCAGGGTGTCGATAATGCGGATGGGAATCTCGACCTCAAGCCGGAAGAACTTCCTCCTCCCCTGATGTTCATCGCTGCTGTACCGCTTTAACAGCCATTCATCAAACCTGTTCTCGAACCATTCAGCTATTGACTCGTCAAAAACGGCCTCGCTCTTCTGGGCTTTCATCGATTGGTGATACTTATGGATCTCGTCCTTGATTTCGTTGGACAGTTTTTCGTATTTAATGAATGAATGTTTCATGCATGCACGCTCCGTATTGACTGGCAGATGAACATCGTACTCCTGCAGCATTCATAGCATATCGTATATTTTTTTCAATAAAAACAAATAAAAATCAAATAAATTCTTGAAATAATTCGATATTATAAGTAAGATTCATTATTTCATGAACAATAATCTTGAATCTGTTGGTTTTTTAACAACAAAAAAGATTATGAATGCAGGGCCTTCAGGCAGTCGTATTCTTTTTAATAATTGTATAAGAGACATAGATAATGAGCCCACGACATATTATGACAGCCGTACTTTCATTTTTTATTTTCATCGGCGCATACGCATATTCCGCACCGGAACAGCAAAGCCAGAACCAACAGCCTCAATCCATCGTCAACATTCTTAACAGCGAAAAAAACGCGGCCCATCGCGAGAAAATCAATGAGATCGTGAACCGCATAGACAATACCTACGGCAGGCTCTATGAGAACCTTCAGCAGGGTAAAAAGATAGTGATCTTTTTTGATCCGGCCCACGGGAAACTCCCTAACGGCATGTGGCAGGGCGGGGACGCAACCAGGAGGACCAGCTGCACCGGGCTCCCTGAAGAATACTACTCGATACTGCTCTCGAGAAAAATGTATGAGCTGCTCTCCAGGAACAGGCACATTGAAGTAAAAACCACCGATGATTACATGGCGGTTCTCAAGGGAAACAGCGATACCTACAACGACATATCCTTCACGAGGACCGTCGAGCTCGCGGAAAAAGCCGGCGCCTTTATCATTATTTCGGAGCACCTGAACAACATTTCAGTGCTGTACAAGGCCGACGGCAGGGTCAACCTGCCCGGCATTCATGTCACCCGGAACGGCAACGGCTGGAAGGTGCTGCAGGTCGTGCGGGACACCTATGACGGCTTTCTCACCCTGTACAACAGGGTCGACGCCAGCGGCTTCTGTCCGAACTACGCACAGAGGCTGAAAAAAATGCATATCGCGAAGGGACTCAAGCCGAACAGCTGGAATTTCGGCGCCGTCGGCGACACCAGGTTCAGTTATTTTATCGATTTCCCCATGTCAGTCATCTATGAATCGGGCTTCGTGTCGAACCCCGATGAAGAAAAAAAACTGAGGGACCCCGAGTACATCAGCATGATAGTCGAGAACCAGTACAATGCCCTCATTGAACAGATAAAAGAGACATTTTCCGTTGATATTTCAGGGTCAACGGTCCAGAAAACCGGCGAGACCTCTCCGGAGCGGATCGAGCTGCTCAAGCTGGCCCGGCTGGCCATTTATTATATCCAGGCGGTCGATTCGGGCAAGGCTATCCGTGTCATTCGGGAGATGGAAAAAAAATACTCCGGCACCAGGTATGCCGACAATACGGCTTTCTTTTCAAGCGTGAAAATGAACCTGGTTAACTCATCGCGGTATTACCAGCTTGCCGCCAAGTACAAGCGCCAGAAAAAAAACAAGCTTGCCCGCAAGCATTTCTGGATGGCGAGAAGGTACCTTCTGAGGGCCCCCTTCTTCGCCAAGATGCGAGAGCATTACCGAACCGAGTTTGATGCAGCGAAATTCCCTTCAGAAGGCAAGAGCAAACCGGCATCCGCCATCGAGATATCCCCGGTCAAGAACTATAGCTTCTCCCCCTATATAGCCAAGTCACCCATGCAGAGGAGCATCATTTTCCCCATAGAGCGCAACCAGAGCATCGAGAAGGCCATTGAACTGGCCCTGTCTCCTGACCCTGAAACAATGAAGAAGCTGGTGAAGTCCTTCAGGAATGCCCATAACATCAGCAAGGTTAAAACAATTGATTACATAACCAAGAACAAGAAAAAGAAAAGAGTCGTGCGGTGGAAAGAAATCGCCCATAATGTAAAATTCGCCGCCGGCATATACATCGTCAGGCTCGATAAAAACTGCAATGTCGTCAGCGCGCAGTACGTGAACAGCGTCGCCCTCAATCCGAACATGTACCAGAACCAGCAGTATCTAAAAAATTCATATTTCGCAAATGAAACGAGAGAGAGATCCCTCTAGGGCCGGGAGCTGGTTCGGCAAGCCATACCATTCATTCAGCGACTACCTGCGAAACAAGTACAACTGCCGCGTGCTGAAAATTCCCGTCAACGCCGGGCTGTCCTGCCCCAACAGGGACGGCACGGCGGGCAGAGACGGCTGCATCTTCTGCTCAGCGGACGGATCCGCATCGCCCGGCATGACCCCGGCCACCCCGATCGGCGAGCAGATGGACCTCGCTAAAAAGGCGTTCAAGCGGTCAGACGAGGCCACGAGGTACATAGCCTATTTCCAGGCCTTTACCAACACCTACGGCCCCCCTTCCCTCCTGAAAGGGCTCTATGACCTGGCCTCCGGCCGGGAAGACATCGTGGGCCTCATGATCGGAACGAGGCCCGACTGCGTTCCGGACGAAATCATGGACCTCGTCGCGTCATACCTGAAGCCCGGCTTCGAGGTATGGCTCGAGATAGGCATGCAGTCGAGCCATGATAAAAGCCTTGAATTTTTACGCCGCGGCCATACCAATGACGTTACTGTTGACGCGGTCCGCCGGGCTTCAACGCGCGGAATACCGGTATGCGTGCATCTCATACTCGGCATTCCCGGCGAGTCATGGCAGGACATGATGGCCACCGCAACGGCCCTCAGGGCCATGCCGGTTCAGGGCATCAAGTTCCATCACCTCCACGTCATCAGCGGGACACCCCTGGAGGGAATGTACCGGGCGGGGCTCATGAAACCGCTGCCGATGAATGAGTATGTCTCCGCGGTATGCGATTTTATCGAGAGGGTATCGCCGGACATCCTCATTCACCGCCTCATGGGTGACCGCGAAGAAAACACCCTGGTGGCTCCGCGGTGGGGCCTTCACAAGGGCACCGTCATCAAGGCGATCGAGGACGAGTTCCTCCGCCGGGGCTCATTCCAGGGGATCCTGTATGATTCGGGCTGGTAACGATAATGAAAATCGCTGTTGCCATGAGCGGGGGGCTCGATTCCTCGATGGCGGCGCTGCTCCTGAAGGAAGCGGGTCATGACATCATCGGCATCACCGCCGAGCTGTCCGCCGGCATCGTCAGCCGCCATTACGGCCCCCCGGCCGCGCCGGACTCCGTTGAATCGGCGCGGGCACTGGCCGGGGCCCACGGCATTCCCCTCCACGTGGTCAACCTCGAGGACGATTTTCTCTCGCTTATCGTGGAGCCCTTCTGCGCCGAGTACCTCCGCGGCGCCACGCCCAATCCCTGCGTAAACTGCAACGCCCTGATCAAGTTCGGCCGTCTCCTCGACCGCGCTCGGGCCCTCGGCTGCGAAGCCATCGCCACCGGCCATTACGCGCTGATCAGGCAGTCAGCCGAGGGACGGTATTACGTGGCCCGGGGGAAGGAAACGGTCAAGGACCAGTCATATTTCCTCTACCGGCTTTCGCAGGAAAGCATGGGGAGCATCGTGTTCCCCCTGGGCGGCTTCACCAAGGAGGAAGTCAGGCGGATGGCTGAGGAGCGCCGCCTTCCCGTCGCGGAGCGGCCCGAGAGCCAGGAGATCTGCTTCATCCCCGACAACCGCTACGATGAATTCATCGGGCGCGCCGCCGGCCGGGTGCCCGCTCCGGGCGATATCGTCGACACCGGCGGCGCCGTGATCGGGCGCCACCGGGGTATCCACCGGTATACCATCGGCCAGCGGCGGGGACTCGGCATAGCGGCGCCCCGCCCCCTCTATGTCGTCCGCATCGACGCCGCCCGCAATGTCATCGTTGCCGGGTACCGCGAGGACCTGGAAACGGCATCGCTCTTCGCCGATACGATTCATTACATGAAGGAAACCGCCCTCGACGGGAAACGGGCCCTGGTCAAAACGCGCTCAACCCAGGCGCCGGTGCCGGCACTCCTTCTCGAGGAGTCAGGCGGCATCACGGTCCGTTTCGACGAACCGCAGATCGGGATTTCGCCGGGCCAGGCGGCCGTATTCTATAATGACGCAATCGAGGTCCTCGGCGGCGGCACCATCGTGCGTGGTCTGTATTGACACCCGGCAGACCGAAAACTATCTTGACGGAGTCAGCATATCATCCAATCATGAAAAAGCTTATATTTCTTCTCATTCTTATCCAGGGGTCAACCTGCATTACATGGAGTGCTGAAATGGATCTTTACAAAAGCATGCTCATCGGCGATACGCCATCCGTCAAAGAAGGAATCACCCTCACCTGGATTGGAACGGCAGGAGTCCTTATATCGGACGGTCAGACCGGCATCCTCATCGACCCCTATGTCAGCAGGGTCAGTATGGCACGGATAGCCTTCCGGATGCCCCTGGTGCCCAGGCAGGACCTGGTCCGGAGCTGGGTCGACAAGCTTGGAAAAAACAATATCCAGGCCGTAATCGTGAGCCACTCCCACTTTGACCACTCTATGGACGCGCCCTACTTCGCCAGGGAAGCCGGGGTCCAGATGATAGGCACCGAGAGCACCCTTAATATAGGCCGCGGCGCCGGCCTCAGGGAGGACGGGCTGAAGCTGGCCAAGCCCGGCCAGCCGATAAGAATCGGCCGGTTCACCGTCCAGTTCTTTGAAAGCGATCATGGGTTAGTCTTCGGCAGGATACCCGACCTCGGGTTCATAGAAAAACCCCTTGTCCCGCCGGCGTACGCGAGGGACTACAAGCTGGGGGGCGTCTTCGGCATACTGATCAGTCACCCGGCAGGGACGATACTGCATCACGGAAGCGCGGGCTTCATTCCCGGAATGTACGATACTATCAGAGCCGACCTGGTTATCCTGGGGATCGCCGCTCGTGGCGACACGGCTGAATATGTAAAAGAAGTACCCCTTCGGGTGAAGGCGAATACGGTGATACCGGTGCATTTTGACAATTTCTTCAAATCACTCGATAAAAACTTGTCAATCCTGCCTGTCTCTGTGAATTTTAAGGAGTTCTGCGATACCGCGGGGCGTTACAGTGAGTCATTTACATTGAGAACCCTTCCAATCGGTAAGCCGGTGCGGGTATTGCCCGTTAACAAGTAATAACTGTGGCGTGTGGATTATTTGTCGCCCTTGGGCCCGCCTGAATGGGGATGGAACTTCTCGAAGACCTTCCTTAGCCGTTCCTTCGTGGTATGGGTATAGACCTGGGTAGTTGACAGGTTCTTGTGGCCGAGCATTTCCTGGACCGCCCGGATATCGGCCCCGCGGTCCAGGAGCTCCGTGGCAAAACTGTGGCGCAGGGTATGGGGTGACACCCGCTCGAGAAGTCCCGCCGCCCGCGCCCGCTTGACCACAATGTCATAGACGCCCCGCACCGTGATCCTCCCTCCGCGGTTATTGACGAAGAGAGGGCCCCCCAGGGCGCCGAACCTGCGTTTCCGTTCCTCGAAATAGCGTTTCAGCATGGCAGCCGTTCCATCGGTGATGAAGACGATACGCTCCTCCGAGCCCTTGCCGGTGACCCTGAGCCGTCCCGAGTCAAAATCGACATCGACGATATCGGCGGCGCAGAGCTCCGCCACACGCGCGCCGGTCGAGTAAAAGGTCTCCAGGACGGCCCGATCCCGGTAATCGATGAATGTCACCGGCTCGAAATCGAGGAGCGACTCTATCTGGTTGAGATGAAGGAATTTCGGGAGGCGCGACTCTTTTTTCGGATAGCCCACCTTGACCGCCGTGTTGTTTTCAATGTACCCTTTGCTGAAAAGAAAGCTGAAGAAGGATCTGATTGCCGCTATTCTGCGTTCGATGCTTGAGCGCTTCATGCCGCGGTCATAGGAGAATTCGATGAAGGCCGTTATGTCTTCGGCGCAGATCGATTCAATGGGAATATCATCATCCACGATGGGCGCCCGCACCTCGTACTTCTCCCTGACACCGGCGCCGAGATCGCCTGCCAGAAAAAGGTAGAATTGGTGCAGCTCCCTGTTGTACGCTTCCAGCGTCTTGGCCGAGGAATCCTTCTCGCTGCGGAGGTACATCATGAATTGCTCGATTTCTGCCGTCATGCCTCCTGCTGCTCGGTACCGTTAGTGTTCTGCCCGTTGCCGTTCGCGGGCTGCGATTCGTCGAGAAGCTCCACCTGGTAGTTGCATGATTCGTTGAGGCAGATGAGCTTTTCTCCCTTGTGCTTGATGATTTTCTTGAACAGGAGCCTGCCGCAGCGGGGACAGGCCTTATCCGCCGGGTTGTCGCGGGTGAAAAATTCGCACGTGGGGTAGCTGGTACAGGCGTAAAACGTGCCGCCCCTTCCCTTCTTGGACGAGCGCTTGACGACATCGCCGTTTTCGCACCGGGGGCACTTCCCCAGGGGAAGCGGCTTGGAGTTTCTGCACTCCGGGAACCCCGGGCATGCCAGGAAAAATCCGAACTTGCCCAGCTTCTTCACCATCTTGCGGCCGCACTGCTCGCAGACGATGTCCGTTTCCACGTCGAGAATACCCTTCATCTCTTCAATGTTGTGCTCCGCCAGGTCGATGGTTTCCTTGAAGGGATCATAAAACTCATGGAGCATCTTTTTCCAGTCCGTTTTCGCGTCCTCTATATGGTCAAGCCGGTCTTCCATGTTGGCGGTAAAGTCAATCGAGACAAGGGACGTGAAATGCTTGCCCATGATATCATTGACCAGCTTCCCCAGGATGGTCGGCACCAGCTGCTTGCCCGACCGGGTCACGTAGTAGCGCTTGACCAGAGTATTGATCGTCGGGGCGTAGGTCGAGGGCCGGCCGATGCCCGATTCCTCCAGGAACTTGACCAGGGACGCGTCATTGTACCGCGGCGGCGGCGTCGTGAAATGCTGCTCCGGGAAAAACTCCTGGATCTGCACCTCGTCGCCGACAGCCAGGTGCGGCAGCGACGAGCGCTCCGACTTGTCGGTCTTGTCTACGGCGATGAATCCCTTGAACAGTACCCTGCTCCCGTTCGCCCTGAAGACGTATTCCCCCGCCTCGAGGTTCACGGTGGTGACCTCGGAGACCTCGGGCGTCATCTGCGAAGCGACGAAGCGCTTCCATATAAGATCGTAGATCTTGTACTGGTCCCGTGTCAGGTCGCCCTTCAGCGAATCAGGGGTCCTGAACACGTCCGTGGGCCGGATCGCCTCGTGGGCGTCCTGGGCCCCTTTTTTATTTGAATAATAATTTACGTTTTCCGGGAGATAGGCGTTATCAAAGGCACCAAGTATGTATTTCCTCACGGCCTGGATGGCCGAATCGGCAACCCGTGTTGAATCGGTACGCATGTAGGTGATGAGACCCGTGGGCCCCTCGCCGGTGATGTCGATACCTTCGTATAATTGCTGGGCAATGATCATCGTCTTCTGTGACGTGAATCCGAGCCGGTTTGCGGCGTCCTGCTGGAGTTTGCTGGTTATGTAGGGGGCGACCGGCTTGCGCTTCCGCTCCTGGACCTTGACGTCCTTAACCGTCATCGACTTCCCCTTCAGGTTTTCCAGAATTCCGTCTACTTCCGCCTTTGAGCGTAACTTGATCTTCTCATTGCGGAACAGCGCCAGCTGCGCCCTGAAGGTCTTTCCCTTCCGCGCCAGCTCCGCGTCGAGGGTCCAGTATTCCTCGGGGATAAAATTGTCGATCTCCCGTTCCCGGTCGCATATGACCTTCAGGGCTACGGACTGCACCCTGCCGGCGGACAGGCCTTTCTTCACCTTTTTCCACAGGATGGGGCTTATGTAATAGCCGACGATGCGGTCGAGGACCCGCCGTGCCTGCTGGGCGTTCACCAGGTCCATGTTGATATCCCGCGGATGGGAGACGGCTTCCTTCACCGCGTGCTCGGTAATCTCGTTGAATTCGATTCGCTTGATGTCGCTGTTTTTTTCGGCCAGGGCGTTGGATAGGTGCCATGATATGGCCTCGCCCTCGCGGTCAGGGTCAGTCGCCAGGAGGACACGGCTGACGGAAGCGGCCTGCTTTTTCAGATCGTTGAGGATCTTCGCCTTGCCCCGTATCGTTATGTATTCCGGTTTGAAATCGTTTCCGATATCAATGGCAAGTCTCGACTTCGGCAGGTCAATGATATGACCCACGGAGGATGATATGATGTAATCGTCGCCCAGGTATTTATGAATGGTTTTCGCCTTGGACGGTGACTCGACGATTACCAGCGTGCCCGCCTTGCTGCTGTTCTTTTTATTCATTACACATCCCCGTAGTACTTTCGGCCTTTACGGCCCATGTCCGCAATATTATAACAACTGGAAATATATGGCCTTATTTGTCAAATAATTCTTTTATATTCTTGCCCGGGTCCCAGCGCAGCTCCGCGTAAAGAAGAGCGCCCAGGACAATCGTGATGATCACGAAGATGATAATCCGCTCCGATGAATAATATACTGTCGCGTCATAGGACCTCTCGAAGCGGAGGGCGCCGATCACCTCCCTCCTGTTCCAGCGGGTGTGGCAGAACCTGCATTCCCCCCTGGCACGGAGCGGGATGACGGATACGTATCTCCCGCCGCGTATCTCGGTATGCGGCGCTGGATTGAGCTGGTTTATCACCTCATAGATTTTTTTATCCTGCCTGCCCCCCGTCTCCCCCGGGGCGGGAACCGCATAGCCCCGGTAATCGAACACCGATATCATCATGTCGTTGCTGATCCCGGTGTCCTTGAGGAAAATCCACGCGTATTCCGGCTTCGACATCGACTTGATCCCGAGGAAGGAATCGGTTATAACGCCAAACCCACGGTCAAGTTCCCTGAAGTAGCCCGACTTGTATACCGGGAAGATGTCCCCCGCATAGGGCGGTATCGAAAAAATCTGGGATATCGATACCGCCATGAGGAGCGAAATCAGCAGCGCAAATATCAGTTTTACTTTCATTTCAGAATCCTGGGCATTGATAACGCGCCTCCGCTTCAGCAGCGCAGCCGCGAAAAATTCGTCCCCTCACAGGCGCGACAGCAGGGTACCGTTCCGCATGATCATTCCTTCAAGTTCAAGAACGACAACGGCTTCGTTGATCTCTCCGGCGCCCGCGGATAGTTCCCGCACAATGGAATCTATGTCGCGCGCCCCTGACGAAAGCAGGCCGAGAATCTTCTCTTCCATGGATCCGGGCGTCAATTCCTTGCGAGGTCCCATCGCGCTCACTTCCCCGGAAGAGCCGCCGGTCGCTGTCCCCCTGCCGGAGATTTCCGAAGCGCTGACCGGGAACCGCGACAGTTCGTTGACCACGTCCTCGGTGCGCGTGACAAGGACCGCGCCTTCCCTGACGAGACGGTTACAGCCGGCGTATTCCTCGTCAAAGGAATTGCCCGCGCAGGCGAAGACCTCCCGGTTCTGCTCAACGGCGTGGCGAGCCGTAATGAGGGCGCCGCTCCGCTCACCGGCCTTCACCACGACCGTGCCGGCGCTGAGACCGCTGATGATCCGGTTCCTCCGGACAAAGGTCCATTTTCCGGCGAAGATGCCCGGGGGATATTCTGAAACCAGGGCGGACCCCTCCGTTTTTTCTATAAGGCGGTAAAGGTCCCTGTTGGGCGACGGGTACATGATATCGATGCCGTTGGCAAGGACGCCGATGGTCTTTCCCCCGGTGTCCAGCGCGCCGAGATGGGCTTCCCGGTCGATGCCGACGGCCATGCCGCTCACAATGGTGCAGCCCAGGGCCGACAGCTCCCGCGAAAGGCGCCGGGCCACGGCTGATGACCTGATGTCGGATTTACGCGTGCCCACAACAGCCACGGCGGTACCCCGGGCAAGGGTCCCCTTCAGGTAAAGCACCAGGGGCGGACACTGTATCTCCCTCAGCAGGGAGGGATAATCGCCGTCCCAGTAGGTGAGAATCCGGGCCGAATTCCTTGCGGCGTTCCTGACGATCTGTTCAGCCGCATCCAGCGGATTATCCGGATACGATTCGGCGAAAAAACTGTTGGTGGCGGGCACTGACCGGTCGCTGACCATCCGATAAATCTCGAGGGGCCCGTGAGCGGCAATCATCGGCCATATTCCGCTGCTTCCCGGGGAAGACACCAATGATACGGCAATGGCGCTGATCCTTTCTTCATCGGTCAGGGGGGGCCGGCAGACAAAAGTATCATCCGGCACAAACAATGTTCCCTGCATGGCAATCGGTTTTCTCCTGTTCAGAGTCACATCATGCCTGGTTACGAAGTGACGCCGCCGTATGTTAAAAGTTTTTTGCATATCCGGAAATTAATGCAATTTCGTACTAATGTGACATAATTATGTACAGTGTCCGATTTTTATCAATATAAATTTTATTTTTACGGTAAAAATGTAGTCGGGGTCACGTGACCCCGACTACATTTTTAAACAAAAAAAAGGCCGCCCATACCGGACGGCCTTTTTGGATCCTTTGTTTCGGCTTGTCAGTTACTGCTCGAGCATCCCGGTGAAAATCGGATCCGACGCCTTGATGACGGCCGATTCGCCGAACAGCAGGGCCTCGATCTTACCGAAGTATTTGGGGAACTCGGCGCCGAGATAGAACTGCGATGCAAGCACCTTGCCGGTGTAGTACGCGGCTTCGGCGTTGTCTTTGAGCAGCTTTTCGCGCTCTTCGCCCTTCTTGTCGCCCACGAGCTCTTTCATCTTGGGCTGGGTGATGGTCAGGGAGGAGATGTGGCCCCAGGCCATGCAGAGCATGAACATCGCCTGCTGCAGCGGCGTCGCGTTCATGAACAGGTGCAGGAACTGGCCCTTCGCCATCTGGTCCTTCATCATCTGGATGACCTCGTCAAGCTTCTGAACGCCTTTCTCTACCAGGGCGACATACTTGTCATCAACAACACCCTTGGCCTTATTGACGGCTTCGGATATCCTCTTCTTGAGGATGGTGTAATTGTACTGCTCGGGGTTCATGAGGATTTTCCGCATGGTCAGGTCCATGGACTGGATGCCGTTGGTGCCTTCGTAGATCGTGGTGATCTTGGAATCCCTCATCATCTGCTCGACGGGGTACTCCTGGCAGAATCCGTATCCGCCGTATATCTGCATCGCCTCGGAGCAGATCTCGACGCTCTTGTCGGTGTTGCCGGCCTTGTTAATGGGAACCATGATCTCGGCGATCGCCATGGCTTCCTTCGCCTCTTCGCCTTCGGCCACATGGGCCACGTTCAGCGCGTGGGTCAGGTAGTAGGTGATGAACCGCATCCCTTCGATGTGGGACTTGATCCAGAGGAGCATCCGCTTGACATCGGGGTGCTGGCTGATGTTGACGCCTTTGGCTTCGGGGTTCAGCATCTGGGTGACATGGGCGCCCTGGATCCGGTTCTTCGCGTAGGTGGCTGCGTGCATGTACGCGGCGCTGGCCACTGCCAGGCCCTGCATGCCGACGCCCAAGCGGGCCTCGTTCATCATCTGGAACATGATCTTCATGCCCTTCCGCTCTTCGCCGAGGAGGAAGCCTTTGCAAGTGCCATTGTCGCCGAAGCTCAGGGTACAGGTCGCGGAGCCTTTGATGCCCATCTTGTGCTCGATGCCGGCGCAGTTAACGTCGTTGTGGGCGCCGAGGGAGCCGTCAGGGTTCACCAGGAACTTGGGAACGATAAAGATGGATATGCCCTTCGTCCCCGCCGGGTCGCCTTCGATCCGGGCAAGAACGGGGTGTATCATGTTCTTGTAATAGTCGTTGTCGCCGGAGGAAATGAATATCTTCTGCCCGGTGATCTTGTAGGTGCCGTCGGCCTGCTTGACCGCCTTGGTCTTCAGGGCGCCGACATCGGAACCGGCGTCGGGCTCGGTCAGACACATGGTGCCGCCCCATTCGCCGGACATCATTTTCGGGATATACATGTCCTTCTGCTCCTGGGTGCCGAAGGTGTTGATGAGCTCCATAGCTCCGTGGGAGAGACCGGGGTACATCATGATGTTGTAGTTGGCCGCGCAGAGGAATTCGTTAACGGTCATGTACATGAGGGCCGGCATTCCCATGCCGCCGATCTCGGGATCTTCCATGGTGCCGATGAAACCGGACTCATAATAGGCATCCAAGGCCGGTTTATAGCATTTCGGGATTTTAACTGCTTTCGTTTCGGGAACGAAGGTACATCCTTCCCTGTCACCGTCTTTGTATGTCGGATAAATCTTCTCGACAGCCAGCTTCTCGGCGAGGTCGAGGGTGCTTTCCAGGGTATCCCTGTCAAAATCAGCATAGCGGGGATACTTGGCGCAGAATTTGTCGAGCTCCAGCTGTTCAAAGAGAATAAAGCGGACGTCTCTGGAGTCGATTAAGTTATTTAATGCCATTATGAACCTCCTCTTATTTGTGCTTTTAATTAATTTACTGCCCGAAAAGATAGAATCAATCTGGTTGACCAAGTTCCAGGGGGCCGATGGTGCTGTACCGCTGAAACTGAAAGCTAACCTGATCTAAAAATCTCTTTGCTGTCTACCAGGTCAAGCTATAAATTGTATTTATATGCAAATTTTACTCTATATTCAGGGTAAATTCCGATAATTATCTGTCAACGGAATTAATTGGATTTTAGTCAAAATTTGTCTGGATTATTTCGGATGAGAGCTTCGGAGGGAAAAGTGACTCGGCAGCATTGCAAAACGTTCAGATTACGAGGTTTGGCCTCCAGTATTCTCATCTATTCGAACATGAAGAACCTTTGGTAATTAGATCTCATGCTTTTCCAGATTTTTCATAAAGATCATCCCTGCCGGGTGAGAAATCTGGAATAGACTCATCATAGCGGGATTTCTCCTTATCCCTGAATTCCGGGATTCGTCGCGACAATTGTTTTACTTCAACTCAATTTATTTTACATATCCTTCAAACTGTTTAAATAATCTTCCGCTTTGTCCCTGTTTCCAAAGACCTGCATTACCTGGGGCACCTTGAGCATTCTCATCACATGGAGAACATCCGGATCACTGCAGACAATTGCTATATCATTGCCCTGCTTTTCAACGGTATTGCGCACTTCCAGGAGGAAGCCGAAGACGCTGGAATCGATAAACTTGACCCTGGTGAAATCAAAGATGATCGACGGATAATGCCGCTCCTCCAGGAGGCCCCTCAACCGAAGAGAATGTTCCGAAATAAGGAAGAAATCGAACTTCTCCACCATCACTTCTATGACGAGCAGGCCTTTGAAATCGGTTATGGTGAAGTCGCCGTTCATATAGCAAATAGTAATCATTATCTGCTATATATCAAGGATTTTATACATTCGACTGCAGGTATATGCTCCCGTTCTTTTGTTTCATCTGCCCTGAACCAGGGCATAGTGTGCCCGGGGAACCCGGGCTGGGTCATGCGAGGGGAAGATGGAAGCCACCCTCTTCCCCTTTCGTACTTTTAATTGACTTTTTATTCATATCCCGCTATTGTCGCCTACCATATCAGCCGGAACGCCTGAACCCGGGCATCGGAAATAACAGTAAAAAGCAGAATGAACGACACCAAGTACTGGATAGCCCTTGAGCAGACCCACGGCATCGGTCCCGCTCATATGATCGAGATCCACGATGCGCTGAAGGAGCAAAACCTATCGGTGGGGGACCTGTGCGGCCTTACCGGCGACGAGATAAGAAAAGAATTCCGGTTCCCGGACAAGATCGCCGAAGCCATTGCGGGGATAGAGGCAATGCTGCCGAAGATCGAGGAGGATTATTTCAGGCTCCTCGAATCGGGCATTGATGTGATCACCTTTTTCTCGGATCTCTACCCGGCCCGCCTCAGGGAAATCCTCGGCAACGCGATCCCTCCCCTTCTCTACATATACGGCAACAGCCGGTTGCTGAGGCAAAAGGGTGTGGCGGTCCTGGGCGACAAGGACGTGAGCGACAAGGGGGAAATGATCACCTTCGAGGCGTCGCGGCTCCTGGCAAAGCACCGGATACCGGTCATCAGCGGATACGCACGGGGGGCCGACCTGATCGCCCACCGCTCAGCCATTATAAACGGCGGCGCCACAATAGCCCTGGTCCCCTACGGTATATTCCACCTGACCGTCCCGAACATTCTCAGCGACGTCATGAACCCTGACACCATGGCCGTTGTCTCGCCCTTCTATCCCAGCCGCGAACCAAACAAGTTCAACGCCTTTATTAGAAACAAGATCATATGCGCCCTTTCATGCGCCGTGTTTATCGTCGAAGCGCCCCCTGACGGCGGCATATTCGAGGCGGCCAAGTCAGCCGCCAACCTTAAGGTGCCCCTTTTCACAACGGAATACGGCGAGTACCCGAAAAACGCCGGCGGCAACAGGAAAATCATAGATGAAATGGGCGGGACCCCGGTAAAGGGTAAGATGGATAACGGCATGCTGGTCCCCAACATGGACCGGATCATCGGATTGGCAAAGTTCGGGTAGGATCATGAAAAAATTCATCGGCATGGTTTTGATCCTTTTACTGGGGGGCCTGTCGCTCCTCCTCTACCTGAACTCATCGCCGGCGGGGATGAAGGAGCGGTCCTTTACCGTGTCCTACGGCGATCCCATGCGGAGGATAGCGGGCAACCTGGAAAAAAACGGCCTGATACGGAGCCGCCACTTCTTCATGTACCTTTCATACGCCCTGAACAGGCGGCAGATACGGGCCGGCACGTACAAGATTTTTAGCGGCATGAATTCCTTCGAGATATTGAGAAAGCTCACCCGGGGCGACATCCTGTCCCGGAAGGTCACCATACCGGAGGGGTTCAACATCTACCAGATCGCGGACCGCCTGGAGGCCAACAAGATATGCGGCTCGGGCGCCTTCCTCGACTACGCGTCAGAGGCAACCTTCCTGAAGTCACTCGGGATAGACGCGCCTCTCGCCGAGGGTTACCTCTTCCCCGACACCTATGTCTTCCCCGAAGGCTCCGATCCCCGCGATATCATCGGTGTCATGTATAAAAAAATGAAAACCGTGGTCGGCGACAGGCCCGCTTACGGTCCGGGCATGAGCCTCCATGAACTGCTTACCATGGCCTCGCTGGTTGAAAAAGAGGCAAAGGTATACAACGAGCGGGAATTCATATCCTCAGTGTTCCACAACCGGCTGCGGAACGGCATGAGGCTCGACTGCGACCCCACGGTGCGGTACGCGGTGAAGAAATTCACCGGCCCCATCACCGTGAGCGACCTTAAATCGGATTCGCCCTACAACACCTACCGCCGCAGCGGACTACCCCCGACGCCCATTTGCTCCCCAGGCCGGGAATCGATCCTGGCGGCCATGTACCCGATGAAGTCCGAGTATCTCTACTTTGTGGCCAAGAACGACGGGTCACACCATTTCTCAAAAACGCTGAAGGAGCACAACGAGGCGGTTCGGAAATACCAGCGGTGATGACAGACCCCGTATCATGATCCGCGCGCCCTTCCAATGCCGGAGCAAGGGAATTATTGCATGAGTCCGGTCTCCTTCACTTTAGCTCCCGGAATGCCCTTTCTTCCTTCGGGCGTTATAATCACATATTCAGCCCCCCGCCACTTGATAAGGCCGCGGACTATCGTGCCGTCGATGAGCTTCACCTCGTCCACGCGACCATAGCGCTTGCGGATCTCATTTATGCTCATGGGCAGAAACTCATCTATCGCCAGGTCTATCTTCTCGTCCTTCAGTTTTATATCCTTCCGGAGCCCTTCAAGACCGTCCTTCCCCTTCTGAGCGGCATATGGAATGAACTCCTCCACCTTTATTTTTTCTAATCGCAGCAATTCCACCTCCGACATAGGCCTAACCGTGATCTTCTCATCAACATCAGCGGAGAGCCCCGGGGTAATGTCTTTGCTATCGCCGCTCTTCAGGTGCTTTACGGTTACCAGGCCCTCGCCAGCTGTAATCGTGGTTATTTTCGGATCGCGAGAAACGAGAAAAACGGCTCCCTGCGCCGACGTGACGGAAGCACCGGCTATGACCCGGTATTCGCCACCCTTCCCGGGCGCCCGGATTTTCAAGAGTACATTGCCCTGCGCGAGGCTTATCTCGTTCTTCCCCTTTTCAGCCGGGTCGATGACACGAATGGAGCTGTCCTGCAGCACCTTGATGATGACATCGGGGCCGGCTTCAATGACCGCCTGGGAGCGGTCCCCCGTGGTAATGATATCGCCTTTCCGGATAACATCAGCCACCGCCGCCGTGCGGGCTGATCCGCCCTTTTCCGTTATGGTCACCTTCCCATTGAGACCGGTCACGATCCCGCTGGCAGGGGCCGGTTTAAGGCAGGATCCGGCAACACAAAATACGGCAACAATTACAGCATATGCGACAACGTGTGATATTTTTCTGAAAATTTTCATATCTTCTCTCTAACAGTTTCCTGAAAAACTCCATCCATGGATTTTTTCAGGGTCGGTTTCACGAAGTGAATTCGTAAAACCTCACGTTTTTCTCGGCTGATGCCTCGAAAAACGGCGATACATCCATGTATCGCCTGGCAGTATGCTGCTTTTCAGCACACTGCTAATTAATATGACATAGTGTCAGAATATATTAATTCCCGGCTCAGACAGTCAAGAAATATTCAGAATTCAGAGATGATCAGGATGAAATCAGCCCCGTCAAGGCCCACCGTTTCCGGATCCGCAGGTACGGGGACGGGCCAGAGGACGGCCAATGCCGTCAACAGTGACTTCTCATGTGGGTTCTTTTTACCCTCGCCTCATCCGGCGCAGCGGCAAGAGATGGCGACGGCAAGAAAGAGGAGAAGGAGCGATCTCAAGGAGATGGCATACAACCTATTAAGCGGGACAGGCATTGCAGGAAGTAATAAGCGCGTTGTTCCTCGATACTTCTTCATCAGCGCGGAGGTCAGAGCACAACCTCGTGTATCTTTACCGATATTTCCCGCGCTGAATAGGGCTTGTTGGCAAAGTCCCTGATCCCCAGGGCGATGGCCTTTTCCTTCGACTCATTGTCGAGCATCCCCGATGACAGGACCGCCCGGACCCCGGGGTAGATTTTTTTCAGTTCACTGAACACCTCCAGGCCGTTCTTGCCCGGCATGGCCAGGTCAATGATGACCGCGTCTATCGAACCGTGGCGCTCCCTGAAGATTTCGATGCCCCTTTCGGGGACGTCGGAGGTGATGACTGAATAGCCGCATTGCTCCAGAAGGCCCCTGGCCACGTTGAGGACCATCAGCTCATCATCGATCACCAGAATAGTCCCGGAGCCCTTCACGAGATCTTCCCTGACGGGCCGATAGGGGCTGCATTCGGTCCCGAAACTGCAGGCCGGGAAATAGAGAACGAAGCGTGAGCCGATACCGGGCTCCGAGTAAACGCGGATGTGGCCGCCATGCTTCTGGATGATGTTGTACGAGATCGACAGTCCGAGGCCGGTGCCTTCTCCGCGCTTTTTTCTGGTATAGAACGGCTCGTAGATGCGCTTGACCGTTTCCTGGTCCATGCCCACGCCGGAATCACTGATGCTGATCCGCACCCATTCGTGGCCGGAAGGCGCGTCCGCATCAACCGTCCGGTCAGGGTGATGTCCCGGTCCGATCAGATCCACCGCCACCGAAAGCCTGCCCCCCTGCCGCTCGCCGGCCCCCCTCATGATGGTCATGGCATGGGACGCGTTGATGCAGAAATTCAGCAGGACCTGGCCGACCTGGACCATGTCGCCCATGATGACGGGACGGTCCGCTGAATAGGCGAACTCAAGCTCGATGGATTTCGGGAAACTGTTCATGCAGAGCTCGTTGACATGGCGGACCGCCTCGTTCATGTCGATCGGCTCAAGCTTAATCTCGTGACGCTGCGACAGGGCGAGTAGCTCCCTGATGAGGTTCACCGACCTCCTGGCCGACTCCAGTCCCACGTTCAGGTACCTGTCTACAGTCTCCCGGTCCTGGAGGTTTTCCTTCTTGAGGGTCAGGCGCAGGAGGTCGTAACTCCCCAGAATGCCGCTCAGGATATTGTTGAAATCGTGGGCGAGGCCCCCGGCGAGAGTCCCGACCGCTTCCATCTTCTGCGCCTGGGCCAGCTGTTCCTGCATGAGCTCATTCTCGCGCTGGGCCCGTACCCGTTCGGTGATATCGCGCGCTATGCCCACGATGCCGGCCGGTTTTCCCGATTCATCCCTGACGAAGGAGGCCCTGATCTCCACGTCGAAGAGGGACCCGTCGCTGCGCCGGTGCTTGAGCTGGACGACCGCGTTCCTCTCCGGATCGGCGCCGTGATTCTTCTCCATCTCCATCTGATCGGCGAAGACCCTCATTACCTTCTTCAACGATTCCGGCGTGTGGATGTCCTTCATCGTGAGGGACAGCGCCTCCTGTGTGGTATAACCGTACATCGACGTGATTGAAGGGCTGATGTACAGGACCCTGAAGTCAAGGTCAAGGGAAAAGATCAGGTCGGTCACGTTGTCGGCAAGGAGGCGGTAACGCTTTTCACTCTCCTCGAGCTCAAGATTGTTCCGCTGGAGTTCCCGGGTACGCTCATCGACGATCTCCTCGAGATGAGCGCGGTGTTTCCGCAGCTCGTCTTCGACGACGATGCGGATGTCCATTTCCTCGCGGAGGCGGCGGTTTACCAGGTCGACTTCGGCCTTTGCCGCCGCAAGCTGCTCCTTTTCCCTGCGGAGCAGGCGCTGTTCGTTCTCTATGGCTTTTTTATACCGCTCTCTCACCGATTCATAGGAATAGGTAAAAAGAAAGATGATAAGCATGGTAAAGAGGTGCCGTGACACGAACTCGGGCGTATACTGATACACATCGAGGAGGTTAAAAGGATTGAAGAACATCCAGACGGTGCCGAGGGTCATGACAAGGGTCCAGAACAGGCCCTCGCGGCGGCCGGTAAGGAAAAAGAAAAACGTGGGTGTCGCGACGATCCATATGGCGGCCTGTCCCTGGACGGCCCCGGTAATAAGCCAGTAGAAGAGCATGGAGCCTATCATCAGGATGGTCAAACGGTACAGGATAAGCGGATTTTTCATGTACCGGAGGGCGACAATGAAAGCCGCCATGACGAGCGCGGCTGCATGATCCATTATCCAGTACCGGTAAATCCCCCGGCTGAAATGTATGGCGCCGAAAATGACAAGGGGAATGATAAGCAGGATGATGAAAAGCATGAAAAGCCTTTTCCTTCCCTGCTCCTCGCTGGCGGCCAGGTCAGCCGGCTGCAGCCACGTGGAAATGCGCTGATATAAATTCATCACCCTCCCGGATGAGATCCAGTTGCGATATTATTCAACGATAATCCGCACAGAGCACGGGTTATCAGTATATTATCGTGAAAAACATCAGGTGATAATAATCATTTTTGGATGGATCCCTGACCCTGCACATACGCCCTGCATCAAAGAAATACATTGACTTTATCAAAGATATCTTTTTCATTGCCATCAGGTGATGGGGTTCACCTTAAACCGCCGTAACGGCTGATGACTCCTACCACAATCATGTTCTGCAAGGAGCCATGGCATGAGGCATTTACTTTTTATTGCAATGGGCGGAAGTCTCGGGGCGATAACCCGTTATATCCTGTCCAAAAACATCCATAACCTTTTCAATCACATATACCCGTTCGGAACCATGTTTGTTAATGCCACCGGATCCTTCCTGATAGGATTTTTTTTCTTCTTTTTCGAAAACATCATCGTCTCGAATGACATAAAATCTTTCCTTACAATCGGTTTTCTCGGAGCGTATACGACTTTTTCAACGTATTCCCTTGAAACCATCAATTTTATCCGGGACGGAGAAATAAAGGTTGGACTTATGAACATCATCATGAGCAATATAGTATGCCTGCTCATGGTCATGGCAGGCATGATTTGTTCACGATTGATATTCAAGGCTTTACGGTAGGAATACTATGAAACTGCCAGAACAGGCGCTCATGTTACGGATCTTTATCGGCGAGAGCGACCGCCATAAGGGCAAACCCCTGTACGAACAGATCGTGCTCAAGGCCAGGGAGCTTAACCTGGCCGGGGCAACCGTCACCCGGGGCATCCTCGGCTTCGGCGCCGACAGCCGCCTGCACTCGTCAAAAATACTCGAACTGTCGGAAGATCTGCCCATCATCATAGAAATAGTCGACACGGAAGAGAATATCAATAAACTCATGCCCTTTATCGACGAAACGGTCGTGGAAGGGCTTGTCACCCTGGAAAAAATGCGGGTGATAAAGTACCGGCACAGCTGATATTCGCCCCTCCGCCAATTGTTATATGCTGAGCCGCTGGTGCCCGTGGTAGTACTCGTCCCTGATCGCCCTGACCTCGTCGCTGTTGATGTAATCCTCGAAGGTCATGGCCCGGTCGATCACGCCTGAAGGCGTAATTTCGACGATCCGGTTCGCGATGGAATCGATGAACTGGTAGTCGTGGGACGAGAAAAGGAGGACGCCGCTGAAGTTGATGAGTCCGTTGTTCAGCGAGGTGATCGACTCCAGGTCCAGGTGATTGGTCGGGTCGTCCAGGACCATGGCGTTGGCGCCGGAGAGCATCATCCGGGAAAGCATGCACCGGACCCTCTCCCCGCCGGAGAGAACGTTCACCTTCTTGAGGGACTCGTCTCCGGAAAAGAGCATCCTGCCGAGGAAGCCCCGGACATAGGTCTCGTCGTTGATCGTGGTGTACTGCCTGAGCCAGTCCACCAGGTTCTTGTCGCTATCGAAGAATGAGCTGTTCTCTTTAGGGAAATAGGCGGTGGAAATGGTCTCCCCCCACTTGTAATCGCCCGAATCGGGCTTCATTTCCCCCATGATTACCTGGAACAGCACTGTTTTTACCAGGTTGTTGGGGCCAACGAAGGCGATCTTGTCATTTCGGTTCACGACCAGGTTGAAATCTGTCAGGACCGCTTCACCGTCAATGGACTTGGACAGGTTTTCAATGGACAGGACCATCTTGCCGCACTCCCGTTCAGGCTTGAAGGCGACGTAGGGGAAGCGGCGGGACGTCACGGGTATCTCCTCCAGGGTGAGCTTTTCCAGGAGCTTCTTCCTTGACGTGGCCTGCCGCGCCTTGGACGCGTTTGAGCTGAAGCGCTCGATGAAGGACTGCAGCTCTTTTATCTTGTCCTCTTTCTTCTTGTTTTCCTCTTTCTTCTGCTTTATGGCGAGCTCGATGGATTGGGCCCAGAAATCGTAATTCCCTGCGTAGACCATGATCTTCCCGAAATCGATGTCGGCGATATGGGTGCAGACCTTGTTGATGAAGTGCCGGTCGTGTGAGACCACGATGACGGTGTTGTTGAAATTATAGAGAAAATTCTCGAGCCAGGTGATCGACTCGATATCAAGGTTGTTCGTCGGCTCGTCCAGGAGGAGAATGTCAGGGTTTCCGAACAGGGCCTGGGCCAGGAGGACCCGGACCTTTTCACCCCCCTCCAGTTCCTTCATCATCTTGTGGTGCAGCCCGGCGTCAAGGCCGAGGCCGCTCAGGAGCGTGGCGGCGTCAGCCTCCGCCTCGTACCCGTTCATCTCGTCGAGGAGTTCCTCCAGCTCGGCGGCGCGGTGGCCGTCCTCCTCGGTGAAGTCCTCCTTGGAATAGATCTCGTCCCGCTCTTTCAGGACATCGTGCATTTTCGGATGTCCCATGATGACCGTTTCGATTACCGGAAAGTCATCGAAGGCGGACTGGTCCTGGCGGAGAACGGCGATGCGCTCCCTGGGATTGCGCGCCACCTCGCCGGTGTTCGGTTCGATCTCCCCGGACAGGATCTTGAGGAATGTTGATTTCCCGGATCCGTTGGCCCCGATGAGGCCATAGCAGTTACCGGGAGAAAAATTGATATTCACATCTTTAAATAAAACCCGCTTGCCGAAGGCGAGGGTCACGTCAGTCACATTGAGCATTGGAAATTACCTGTCTGCTGTCCTTATTTTATCACCCCCCTGTCCCCCCGAGGGGGCACGAAGGATATTATCTGATCGTGTCATTGCGAGGATTCCCGATAGAATCGGGGCGACGAAGCAATCTTACCGATGACACTATTTGTATAAATGAAATACTTTAACCGTATCATACCATTAATAGTATCGATAAAAAAAGATCGCTTCGCAGCAATCGCGATGACGGTCAGCCAGATATTGAGATCATGCCTCCTTGGGGGACAGGGGGCAATACCGCCGGTCATTAAGCCCCGGCCCGTTTCACGGTGAATCCCTCTTTCTGGAGGAGCTGGACGATCATGTCGACCTTATCGCCCTGGATGAGGATGACGCCGTCCTTGACGGTGCCGCCGGCGCCGCACTTCTGCTTCAGCCGGGCCGCCATGTCCATCATGGCGATATCGGACAGGGGAAGGCCGTAGATGGCGGACACGATCTTGCCGCTCCGCCCCTTGCTCTCCTTCTGGACCCGCACGACGCCGTCCTTCTTGAAGGCGGGGCTTTTCCTGAAAACATGATGAACCCTGTCCCTGTCCTTTTCCTTCTCCCTCAAATCACCGGATTCGGTGGAATATACGATTTTATCAGTCATATTACTATTCCTTAAGTCTCCCCATGTCCTTTCGACCTCACCCCCCACCCCCCTCTCCCATTAAAAAATTGAAAAAAGGAGAGGGGGATTAATGAGGAGCCCTCTCCTTTTTGCCATGCTTAATGGGAGAGGGCGCGCCGGAGGCGGGGTGAGGTTGCCTCCTCGGGGGGACAGGGGGCGTTAGTTAATTCTTGATCTTCCCGTTCCATTCCTTCAGCTTGTCGGCAACTTTTGCGAAAAGCTCCGTGGTATCCCCCTCTATGGTGATCGACACGATGGAATCCCCCTGCCTGATGCCGTTCACAACCTTCTGGTCGGATTCGTCGACGACGGCGCCGAAGACCGTGTGCTTGCCGTTTAGCCAGGGCGTGGGCACGTGGGTGATGAAGAACTGGCTCCCGTTGGTATTGGGTCCCGCGTTGGCCATGGACAGGATCCCCGGCCTGTCATGCTTCAGCTCCGGCGTGCACTCGTCCTTGAAGGTATAGCCCGGCCCGCCGGTGCCGGTCCCCAGGGGGCATCCGCCCTGGATCATGAAGTCAGCGATGACGCGGTGGAACGTGAGGCCGTCGTAAAACCCCTTCTGGGCCAGGTTCGCGAAATTCGCCACGGTGAGGGGCGTTTTATCGGCATAGAGGTTCAGCCTGATGTCGCCCTTGTTTGTCTTGATGGTTGCGGTAAGTGCCATTGATGGTCTCCTGTAAATTATATTCAAACGTCATCGCGTGCAAACGTTATCCCCCCTGTCCCCCCGAGGGGGCACTCATTAATGTCCCTATAAGCATTTCATATAG
>Ga0116176_10000046_pt1 | contig 98036 bp, 83 predicted proteins | sample AD_STIC08_MetaG_FD_89803 | JGI IMG/M metagenome (GOLD analysis project Ga0116176, IMG submission 89803) | Active sludge microbial communities of municipal wastewater-treating anaerobic digesters from USA - AD_STIC08_MetaG | ecosystem: Engineered > Bioreactor > Anaerobic > Digestate | place: USA...
CGCTCCTGCAGGGTGGGGTTCGCCTGCCAGCTCCCGGGGAAGGGGACATTGTACGAAAGGGTTGTCGTTTCACCGGACAGGTTGATGTCCGCAAGACTGTCATTTACCGTGTCCAGGGATGCCTGGGACATGTCCGCAACCGTGCTGCTTCCCGATGCCATAAGGGCCAGCAGCCCGAGGCCGCTGCCGCCGGAGCTCTCCTCCGGTGTGCCGCACCCGGCCATGATTATGGCGGCCGCTGAAAGTATAAAGGCCGCTTTTGTTATCATTTTCATATCTTCCTCCCTTTGAGAAAATGAATGTAAATTCCAGGATTTGCTTTCCAGTTGGTCTATGTAACGATTCTTCCATGAGGAAGGGTCATGGTTTTTTAATTTTTTTAAGAATAATGGAAAAACCGGTAATTGTGGTACTATTGTGCAATGTAAACTATCGGGGATGTGATAATGAGGTTATTATTGACGGATTAACCCGGTGATCACCGATAAGTGTCGGGCTTTACCCGGGAAAATCCTAGATATCCATGGTCCAGAGCTTTTTACCGGTTTTGTAATCGAAGCCGATGAGACCGACGCCTTTGAGCTGAAGCACGACCAGGTTCCCCAGCCGCCGGACCTTGATGTTGTCCTTGGTGAAAAAGAGACTTGAAAAGGAGTCGTCTTCCTCGTCTATTTTCATTTTTTTAAACATCTGGCCAGGGGGCACGGTCCATTTTCTGCGGCCCGTGGCAAGGTCATAGCAGCTCATGATGCGGTTCGCCTGCTTCCCGATCTGGTCGAGATAAATTATGATGGCGCAATCCTCGTCCTGGTGGTAGATGATGCCTTCGAGGAATATTTTATCGGTGAGCAGTTTGCCCGTCGCGCCGGTGAAAAAAACAAGACTCTGCTCGTCGCCGGCATACGATTCAAGGCTCGAAGCGTTGTCCGCCAGCTTGCCCCTGGGGCCGGAAACGAGGACCAGTTTCTTCCTGGGTCCGCTGCTGCGGTCCCTGGCCATGACCGCCACCGAAGCCGGTGTCTCGTCCTTGATAATTTCCTGCCGCCATTCCCCATGGTCCCTGAAGAGGTCCCCTGTTTCAAGTGAGTATTTTACTCCCTGCAGCCCGTCCTTCGTGTTGATGGAGACGGTATTTTCCTTGTCGTTATAATAGACGGCGGCCAATCCCCCGCGTAAGAGGGGATGCTTGGCCATGAATGCCTTTGTGTCCATCACCAGACGCGCGGTCCCGGGATCGTACGCCTCGATGCGCGGATCGTTCTTGCCGTACCCTCCCATGATGATCCAGACTTTCCCGTCCGCGTAGGCCATATCGATGACGGTGATGATGTCCTTCAGCGGCGTATCAAACCTTGTAACGGCCTTTTCCTTTGCCGGGTCGTACACGTAGACCCTGAAGTTGCAGAAGAGGCATTCCCTGCCGATCGACATGCGTCCCGGTGTTTCGGTTTTCATGATGTAATTGAAGGAGCTGTCTGTCAGCACCCAGAGCCTCGGGGCCCCGTCCTTTGAGGGCGCCAGGGTCATGGTGAGAACGTTGCCGCGGATTTTGTCCGGCGTCAGGGCCGGGTAAGCGAAGAAGTAAAAGGCGAGAACGCCGATGACGAGAAGGGGAACCAGGCACCCGATTTTCAGGGCGCCTTTAACTTTCGGGGTCCGGGGAATGTTCTGTGCCATGGTCCCTCCTGTTGCTCGTCGGTATGTGCCGTGACGCAAGGTCCCGGCATCGCGTTATTTTTGTTCCGGCGGTGTCACCCTGTCTATGCCGCGCAGGTCCATCTCCACCACGGTGCGCAGTTCCGCCGTTTCCCGGTACGACTGCATGATGTTTTCGAATTCGCCCTCCACCACGCTGGCGGGCCTCCAGCGTGTGTAACTGTAGGCGCTCCTCCCTATGGTTGAATCGTGGCCATGGATGAAGGCCACCAGCCGGTCCGTGTCCGGAGCGGTGCCGTCCGCCCAGGCCCTGAGGGGCGACCGGTCATCGACGCGGTGCGACAGGACCCACGTAAAGGCAAAGATGGGCAGGGTCGACTGCTCCAGTGAAACGGGCAGCAGCTGCCGCACAAGGTTGCCGCCCCTGGTGCGCGCCATCGTCTGGAGATAAAGCCTGGTCTCAACGTCGATCACATCGTTGCCGACTATATTGGTCACCCTGACCTGGATATGGCGTACGCCCTCGTGGGTATAGAGCACCACCGGCGTGCTCCACACGAAGGGCGAGGGCGTCCTGGCGAAGCGTGCGAAGATGAGGCCCGTGACGGTACCGGTGAAAAGGATACCGCAGAATACCTCCACGACGGCGATGAGGCGGCCCGCCCCGACCGGTATGATGTCCCCGTAGCCGACCGTGGCGAAGGTGACAATGCTGAAATAGACATATTCAAGAAAACCGGCCCGCGCGGGAAGCGATACCGTGGCCGTTGCCCGGTACAGGACGGCGAACAGCAGGGTTACTGAAACGAACACGATGCCTATGCAGAGAATGAACATGAGCGGATTCATGGTGAGCATCGCGTGGTAATAGAATCGCCACTGGGAAAACCTGTTCCCGCGATATTTTACGACAGGCTGATATCTGCCTTTCGGCATGGAAACCCCTCCATCCCGCCCGGAGTATTGCAGTCATTCTACTCCGGAAATGATAGCCTTAAACGGCGTTCTGTCAACAGAAATACATTTCTGTCACTGACGGTTAATCAAAGAGTAAAAGGGGCAGGGGCAGGCCCGTTGAAAAAATGCGGATGCTTTGTGTTACGGCTGATAGGGCCTGTCAAAGCGGCGTCCATAGGCGCCGTTCTGCTTCAGGATTTTGTCCCAGCCGCCGTCGAAGAGGCCGGTAGGCGCCAGGAGGCGGAAAAAGAATCTGCTGATTGCGGAGAATTTCTCCATGCCGGCGAGCTTCTTCATCGTTATCGGGTGGAACTCCTTGGTGACCCCGAAATGGCGCCCCAGGCTCCGAAACGCCATGAAAAGCCTTCTGTTTAGATAGGCCGGCCTGGACTGTATCCCCTCGACGCCGCCCTTGATGACGGTGCCGATGTAACGGGCGTTCAGCCGCTTCGCCAGCTTTTCCAGGTACCGCTCCACGGAGCGCGAATGGACCGCTTCAGGGAAGCCCGACTGCACGATAAATCCCAGGGGAGGGAATTCCTTCTGTTTTTTCGACCGGCTTTTGGGCTGCGAACCTCCCAGGGCCTCGATGAACTCCTTGACGATGCCTGGCATCGAGTCCGCGTAAAGCGGGAAGGCGATGATCACAGCCTGGGCCCCGCGGGCCTTTTCGGCGATGGCGGCGTGTTCCTTTGTGCGCATGAGATACGCTACCTCGACGCTGTTTCCCCCGCAGGCGGAAAAGCCGTCGGTGAAATGCTTCAGCAGAAGCGCCGTGTTGCTCCCCTTGCCGCGGGGGGATCCGTTACAGATCAGCAATCGCATGGGATACCTCCGAGGTCGGCCTGTCGGTCGTGAAGGCGCAGCGCAGGGTTGTCCTGAAATTAACGGCCACGCGCCGGTATATGTCGGTGATGATCGCAATGTCTTCGTCATCGGTATCGGAACCCCGGTGCAGCAGGATGCCGATGGCGGGATAGCGGTCATAGCGGCCGCGGTGGTGGCACTCGCCTTCGACGAGGGCGATGTAGGGATGGATCAGCGGGATGAACCGTTCGTTGGCCCTTTTCAGGAGGGCGCTCATGAAGCCCATGATGACCGGCGATGAGAAGATGACCAGGTCGGCGGCCATGACCGCCTTGTATATCTGCGGCATGTCGTCGCGCTGCGCGCACAGGCCCGGTGTTTTGATCCAGCAGGACCAGCATCCGATGCACTGCCGGATGTCCAGGTCCCTGAGTTGAAAGGACTGAAAGGTATGGCCCCGGGAGGTGAGATCGGCTCCCAGGGACTTGATGTAGCGGTCAAGGTCTTTCTGTTTCGGGTCGGGATTGCCGTTAAGAATCACTATGTTCATCGTATCTTCAGTCGCATTATATTTCAGTCAGCAAATAATCCCGGCGATGCCGATAATCGTCAATGCATTTTTATGTCTATAGTGAAGACTGAAGAGTGATTTTTATCCTTGCCTTTTATGACCCCCCTGTCCCACCGAGGGGGCACGAAAATTAGAATTGTTAATATGTTGTCATCGAGCGAAGCGAGATATCCCTGTTGGATTTCTCCTGATCCCGGCGTTCCAGGTTTCGTCGGAATGACAATTACACTCATATGATTATAAACACGCGCCCCCTCTGGGCCAACGCATTCGGTACATCCTGTACCTTCGTTGGCATCAACCTCGTCCTGAGAACGCGGGTCGGGGGGATGGTGATTTCTTTGGATGGGAACACTATTGGGAACAGGTTTAAATGATGGCCGTCGCAAGGCATGGTGCGGTGCTATAAAAAACGGCGATTCCCATCGCCGTTTTTTTTTGTCGATTGATGAGGGTTGGCTTCAGCGCGACCGGCAGATGCTGATGGTGGAATCCTCCTGGTCGCCGTCGACATAGCTGATATGGATCGCCTCCCCCTGGATCTTCGTTATCGTGCCGCGGTAGTAGACGCCTCCCCGCTTCCAGTTGCACTCAACCCTGGTGCCCACCTTCCAGTCGATCCTCCTGATCTTTGATGCCGGAAGGACCGCGGTGTCGCCGTCATCAAAGGAAATATTGAAGTCCGCGCCGGTCACTCCCGCTATCTTTGCCGGATACCAGAGGCCGTCGCTCCACTGGCCGAGGACCCGGTCGCCGGGTTTCCAGGCAAAAGCAACGGCGGTTAGTAAAACAAGGATAAAAGCAATTCCGAATTTCAATGATCGCATGTCAGCCTCCTTTCCCGTCTGTTTGGTGTATTGTGCATGTATATTCAAAATAACAGATTTATGCGATCCGGCAAATGATTTTTCCGGAGACCGGGATTTATTGTTGATAAGGAGGCTGTTAAAACATGAAACAGATATCGACAAAGGGCATCGGCAGGGCTATCCGGCGGCCTTTATACTTCCTGCCGTTGTCGGTGTAGATGCTGTAGTCGTAATTAACCCAGCAGTTCACGCCGATCCGGCAGAAGGGAGCCACAATGAAGCCGAGGCCCGCGCCGCCGCCGAAGGTGACGTCGTTGATGATGCCGTTAATCCTGAAAACCGGGGACTTCCACCGGTAATGGGAATATGACACGCCGAAGAAGAGTACCGGGTCGAGGAAATCGACCGGCGTGGGGATGTAGACCGCCGGCGTGAGCACCGCCGTGAAGAGGTTCTCCCCCTTCGTCACTATGGGACTTTTTTCCGAGTTGAGGCCGTACACGTATACCCCCATGAACCGTACGGCCAGGGGCTTGATGAAGCGGTATTCCGCCTCCATGGCGACGGCAATGCCGGCGGTGGCTACGCCCACCATGCCCTTTTTGCGTTGCTGCCCGGGGCTATCCTCCCCATTCGCGTGCAGGGCTGCGGTAACGATTATGAATGTGCAGATGATGAAGGATTGACGGATCGTCTTCATGGCCCGCTCATATCAGCTGAAAGGTAAGGGTCAGGCTGTAGTAGGTGGTGGAAAAATGATAGAACTGCCCCTCCTGCGACGGGCCGTGGCTGAAGGTGAAATAGAGCTGCATCTTCGGCCTGAAGCTGTCCCGGTCCGCGGCGAATTCTATCCCGATGGAATAATCCCCCCTGAGGGCGAAGTGGTTGTTCTGCCAGTTCTTCAGGTGGGCCGCTATGAAGGGCTGGAACCTGACATTCTTCGCGATGCCGATGGCGTCGAAGGGCCTGATCTCCGCGCCGTATTCCATGTAGAAGGGATCGAACCTGGAGTCCTTGAAGGAGTGGTAGATGCAGCCGATGCCGAGGTAGAGGCGCACCTGGCTGACGATCGCGTATGACGCGAAAATATCGATCCCCTCGATGCTGACGTTCTTCCGCCATATTTCCGGATAGAGCACCAGGAACTCGTCCCCCAGGTGGGACGACATGTGCCAGAACCGGAGCTGGAGCGCCAGGTTTCCGTAGGCGTAGGAGGTGATGAAGCCCATGTAGTAGTCGGCGTTGAGGAGCGTCGAGGCGTCGCCGAGCCAGCCGCTCGGCTTCTTGAAGGCGAAGAGGGCCCACACGCAGCCTTCGATGTCCGCCTGGAGATATCCCTTGACCACGTCCCAGCGGTAGAGGGGGAGGCGCGAGCCCAGGGATACGGCGCCGAACATCCTGTCCGAGCCGAGGACGCGGCTGTCCGTCCCGTATCTGGTGCGGAAGCGGTTGAAGGCGTCGTCATGATAGCGCAGGCCGCCGGAGAAGGCCACCCGGCGGGGGTCCGCGATCGCTGCCGGGTAGAGACGCGACCCGGGGAACAGCCCGGTGCCGCGCTCCCTCGCGTCATCGTCGTTGTTGACTGATGGTGGGTTCTGAAGGGATTTTTTATCCGACGGCGTTTTGCCCGCAACACCCCCCCCCTGCCCCCCAGTGGGGGGCTTTCCGGGCTTGTTCTTGTTATTTAAGTCCCCCTCCGGGGGACTTAGGGGGTTTTTAGCATAGCCACTCTTTACATAGTATGGTCTCACGGCATCCGCATCCGCCAATGCCGTGACAGGCGGTGCCGCCAGGAAGAGCAAGCAGCAGAATATCAAACCTGCTTTTAGAATGCCGTCCTGCGCCATAACTCTTCCTTCGCAGGGCTTATGCCTGATGCTGTTTCAGGAAGGCCGGTATGTGGGCGGCCTCGCGGGGGCCGATGGTTATCTTCCAGTCAGCCAGCTGTTCCTCCAGCTCGCCGCTGATGGCCGCGGAATAGCCGGGAATGACCAGGGAGCGGTGCTTCACCCTGTCGGCAATGCCGCATTTCTTGACAAAGGGGCCGATGGCGTCGGCAACGAATTTTCCCGCGGCCCAGGCGGTGAGGACGCTGAGGCCCTCGCAGTCCATGACGAGGAGCCACGCCGGCACCCGGCTTCCTTCGATCTCGCCGGACACGATGAAATAGGTGAGCGAAAAGTTGGTGGTGATCATGACCGGAGAATTCTCATCCGGGTTGTTGATCGGGTAGATGCCCTGTTCCGTGGCCATGGGCCGCTGGGGATCGGTGAAGATGTTCATCCGCTCCACCAGGAGGGGAAAGAGCCCTTCACCGCGCAGCTCCGACAGGACCACGATCCCCGCGTACTTTGCTATGAAGGTCGACGCTATCAGGGTCTCTTCCATGAAGTCCTTCGCCATCTCGCAGGGGAAGGCAATGGTGGGATACCCCAGGGGCCGGAAGGCGCCCTTGATCGCCGATCGGCGTATCACCACCTGGTCCTCGAAGGCCTTCTTCAGGGTGCGCGCACCCGAATCTATGACTATTTCTTTCAGGCCCATGGCTGACAGCTTCTGGGTGAGCTCGACGACCTCGTCGATATTCGCTCCCCTGACCGCGACGGCGCACTTGTTGTCGAGGGCAAGCTTGCCCACCGCGTCCGCGTTTGCCTTGGTTGCTGCGTAGAGGAGAGGCTTTTTGGCCGCCGCGTGCTTCAGGCCCGCGGCGAGGACGTCGGCGTTTTCGCTCATGAGAATGAGGCCCGCGTCAACCGCCCCGGACACTTTCTGCACCAGTTTTTCAAAGGATGCTGCGTCGCCCTTTTCGGATTTGACCGCCACCAGGTCGGCCGCCAGCTGGACCCCGACCCGCTCATAGCGGAGGTCGGTATAGGATTTGAGCCGCCTGTCCACATCGGCATCGGCCATGGCGTCGGTGACAAGCACCGCGATGCCCGTGGGGCTCACGAAGGTCTTCTCATGGCGGAAGAGCACGGTCTCGCCGCCGGTCTTGAAGGGGCCGATGGATGCGGGCATCACCGGGGGCGCCGACGCGGAGTCGAGCTTCGCCTTCGAAGCTTCGGAAACGTGGGGGCACTTGGCCAGCTCGGCCTGGCCGGCGGCAAGCTTCATGGCGAAGGCGAGGCATGTCGGCACGCCGCAGTCTCCGCAGTTGGTCTGGGGCAGCAGTTTATAGATTTCAATTCCGGTCATTCCCATGGTACGGTCTCCTCGTGATTGATATATGATGTGTCCGGCCGCAGGCGGGGTCACGTGACCCCGCCTGCGGCCGGACGGTTATTTTTCAAAACAGCGGCTCCATCGTCAGGGCCGGGTGCTGCTTCTCCGTGAGGAAATTGATGATCTCCTCCTCGGTCGTGCCCACGGTCTCGTCGGCTATCCGGTCCAATAAGTCAGGCATCCCGATTTCTGCCGCGCGTTCGTTGAAGCGCTCGCGGACCTCCTCCTTCAAGGACCTGGGCATCCAGACCAGGCGCTTGATGCCGCCCTCGGCGTGGAGGAACTTTCTGCTTGTAATGTAATATTTACTGTGACCGACAAATCCCGGCGTGATGTTGCCGCCGCCGACCATGCCGGCCAGGGTGGTGAACTTCATGCCCGAGGGCGTCATCGACGCGGTGTCGCGGTCGACGGTCATGACGCCGTTGCACAGGGGAAGTATCGCCGCGATGCACTCAAAACAGCCGCAGGAGGTCATCGGGTTGCGCATGATGCTGTAGGCGTCCACTGTCGAGACCGTTCCCCGCGACGCCTTGGCCACGAATTCGTCAACGCCCTTCCACCGCCCGTACCGCGCGTCAAGGACGGCGCCCTTGGGCACCGGCTGGTTGGGGCCGGTAGGATTTATCTCGAAGGACGCCTTGCAGTCGAGCCAGTTATAGGCGCCGCACAGGCCGGTCCGCTCCGGCGTAACCACGCACACGTGGTTCGGCGCGAAGGACTGGCACAGGAGGCAGGAGTAGAAGGGGTCCGTGTCCTCGTCGGTCATCCCGGCAATTCGCTCGTCCCGCTGCTTGTACAGGGCCCGGGCCTTCTCCAGGATTTCGCGGACCTTTGCTTCATCGGTGTATACGGTCACCTGGACCTTGTCGAAGATCTTGCCGAAGTCCTGGTGGAGCTTCGCGTGGAGGATGCTCCCCAGGTGCGCCATGCGGAAGCCCTTGTCCACGGCCTGCTTGCTCACGCGGAGCCAGGCGATGTCGCGCTGTCCGATATGCATGATCCCCTGGGCGTAGTTGATCAGGTGGTGGATCTGGCGTTCCAGTATCGGCTCGAAATCGGGCTGCATCTGGCGGCCGGCCACTTCCACGTAGATGGCCAGGGGGAGCTGGCTCCCGGCCGGCACATCGGTGATCTCCGGTCCCACGACCTCGATCTTGTTGTCGGTCACGGCGTTCATGTCCGCGGACACCACGAGTTCCACGGCCGGGGTGCGCCCGCCGCCCGCCTCAAGGTAGATGTCGTCGCCGCGGACGCGCTCGCCCTCGAAGGCGGGGCCGTAGGCGACCGGCACCGGGACCTTGCTCACGGTGACCTTCAGTCCGCGCACCTCGATGGCGCGCGCCACGATGGAATCATGGGGGATATTGGAGACCACGTGCTCGTAGGTGCACACGCCGGTGGGGAGTATCTGGGGCGTCGGCGTGTCGGTTATGACCGGGAAGCCGTAGTTGATGCAGCCGGCCCCGTTGGCGTACCATTCGTCGTTCACGAAGCCGAAGGTGATGCCGAAGGCGAAGACCCGGTCCTTGTTGTAGATCAGGATCTTCCGGTAGTCGCCGGGGTCGATGCCGCCGAAGGACATGGCCGCCCTGGTGGCAAAACCGATGGAAAAGACCGTGGCGCTGGTGTCGGACCCGAAGGGGACCAGCCTGGTGGGCCAGCCGATCTGAACCCCCTGGTCGATGAGCTGCTGCGACATGGTCTTTCCGCCGGTGTTGGCGCTCATGAACACGTACAGGTTCTTCTGCTGGAGCTCCAGCGCTATCTGCGCCGAGGCCGCGGCGTTTTCCGGCGCCCCCAGTATGGCGGCGAAGCCGGGCGCCGTTCCGTCGACGAACTCAACGCCGCGCTTTCTCATGATGACGTCGTCCGCCGCGCCGAGCCAGATGTTGTCCTCCCGGGGGTCTTCGCCGGGGACATACACCGACGGGTTGTCGATATACTTGATCGCCTCGATGAGCTCCTCCGCGAAGAACGTGGCCATGCCGGCGTCAAGGGCGGGTCCCAGGTAGGGAAGGTGGTGGTTCTCCTTGACCGGAGGCGGCAGGAGGTTTTTGCTGACCTTGAGCACATGCTCCATGTCAGCCAGCTTCTGCACTTTGTAGCCCATGATGCCGTAAATAATCGGCAGGTAGTATCCTGTATTGGGAAACGCGACCTCTTTGTTGGGCCCGTAGGCGTCAATGGCGCGCTTCACTTCTTTCTCGGCGCGCTCGACGATGCTGTAGGCTCCCCGTATGGCCGCTGATGCTATTATCTTGGACACGATTGTTCTCCTATGCTAATTCTCTTCTGTCGGCCATGTCGAACAGCACGCGCTCCCGCGCCTTGTCGATGCCGAGGTCTTTGCGCTTCTTATCGATATGCTCTATCATCTTCCGCGCCATCTCCTTTGGATCAACGGCGAAGTCCCACCTGCCGCCGTAGATTGTTTCCATGTCCTCGAAGAGGTGCTTCGTCAGATCCCTGCTACCGGAGGTCGGCCAGGTGACGCCGAAGACCGTGTACACGCCGGAGGCCACGAAGTACTGGCCGATGGAGATGGCCTTTTCGCTCATCCATTCCGGCGCCGCGCCGGCCGCCGGCAGGTCGCTGATGTCGTTGCCGAGGCCGCCGTCCCTGACCACCGCGGTGGCGGCGATGAGGATGCGGCTGTTGTCCACGCAGGAGCCCATGTGCAGCACCGGCGGGATCCCCACGGTCTCGCACACTTCGGCGAGGCCCGGGCCGGCGAATTCCCGCGCCGCCTCGGGTGTGAGGAGCCCCTCCTTGCCGAGGCCGATGGCGGTGCAGCCGGTGGTGAGGACCAGGACGTCGTTCTTTATGAGTTCCTTGACCAGGGTCAGGGTGTTGCCGTCAAGCTCGGTGCGGGCGTTGTTGCAGCCCACCACGCCGGCAAGGCCCCGTATCCTTCCATTGATAATATTATCGTTCAGCGGGCGATATGACGCGCGGAAGGTGCCGCCCAGCATGTAGTTCACGGTCTCGTGGCTGAAGCCCGCGATCATGGGCGCCTTGGCCTTCGGGATCAGGACCTCGCTCTTCCGGTTCCGGAAATTCTCCACGGCCGCGGCCACAATGGCCTTCGCGGAGTTGAGGGCGTCGTGTTCGTTGAATTCCATGCGAACGGACCCGGTGATGTCCGCCTTCGGGTTGGTGGTGATGAGCTTCGTGTGGTAGCAGGACGCCACGCTCTGGAGCGACTGCATCACGCACTGGACGTCCACCACCATGGCCTCCACCGCGCCGGTGGTGATGGCCAGCTCCTGCTGGAGGAAGTTCCCCGCGATGGGGATTCCGTGGCGCATCAGGATCTCGTTGGCGGTGCAGCAGATGCCGGCGATATTGATGCCGTTGGCGCCGTGGGTCCGGGCCAGGTCGATCATCTGCGGGTCGCGGGAGGCGATTACTATCATTTCGGAGAGGAGCGGCTCGTGGCCGTGGACGATGATGTTCACCTCCTCCTTCTTCAGTACGCCCAGGTTCACCTCGGCGTAGACCGGCACCGGCGTGCCGAACATCACGTCCTGGAGGTCCGTGGCGAGCATGGATCCGCCCCACCCGTCGGCAAGGGCCGCCCGGGTACCCTGTTTCAAGAGGCTCCTGTAGTCCTGGTCAACGCCCATATGGGTGCGGTGCATAACCTCGACCACTTCGCGGTCGATTCCCCGGGGCGCGACGCCTTCCTTCCGCCAGATCTCCTGGCGGCGCTGGGGCGCCTTCTTAACGTAATCAAGCTCGCCCTCCTGCTGGCCGAACATGGCCAGGGCCTTCTGCCCCACCTCGATGGCGATTGCCTTGGTCTCTTTCCCCTCGACGGTGATGCCGAGGTCCATGGCCACGGCCAGGAGCTTCTGCTCGTCCTTGATGCCGTAGCCGGGTATCTCGCCCTTGGCTGCCGCGAGAAATATCCCCGCCACGCCGCGGCCATGGTCCGAGTGGGCCGCGGACCCGGCCGCTATCATGCGGAGGAAGTTCCGCGCGGATATGGTCTCGGCGGTGGCTCCGCAGAGGCCGACCTTGCGCACGGCCCCGGCACTCTTCGGCTCGGGCACCCGGCAGGGGCCCATGCCGCAGTGCTTGCAGCAGTCCCCGGCGGACCCGATGGGGCAGGGCTTCAGCTCCGCCGCCTTGTCGAAGACGGTGCTGACCGAGTCCCTTCTCGCCTTTTCATATATCTCCTGTGATGCCCTGTCGGCAAACAGTTTCTTTTCTTCTGACATGTGATGCTCCTTAGACCCCCCTGTCCCCCTGAGGGGGCACGGGTTAATTAATATAATCCCCGAAAAAACATTATATCATACACGCCCCCTGCGGGGGTCGGGGGGTGCATGTGGGTGTGCGGCTTCTATCCCATCAGATTCTTTATCATTCTCTTTATCTGCTTCACCGACTCCGGGTGGCGCAGGATAAGGATGTCCGCGCCGGCCAGGAGGAGGCTCATGGCGGTGACGCACTCCATCAGGATGCCGCGCTCCTTCGCGCTTCCCAGTTTCGGGTCATCGGCCTCGGACATCTTGGCCTCTTTTGTTTTCCATACCTCGATGCCCACGTTGCAGACGATGGGGTACTGCAGCTTTTCGTCCTCCTGGGTCAGGGCCGCCATGCGGTCCCGCTCCATGACGGAGTAGGTGTATTCCAGGCCATAGCCCAGGGCGCCAGTGGTGGGGTCGATGAGGACCTTGTCGGCCGGAACGCCCAGGTTGCCCAGCAGGATGTTCAGCTGCTTGGCCAGGTTCACGTCGATGGGGGAGGATGCCACCGCGACGTGCTTGTAGGCCAGGGCTCCGGCGCCGATCTGCTTGTAGTCGCCTTCCTCGACGGGCCCGAGGGCGAGGTTCTTCCCGTCGCACTCTTCCGCGAGGATGCGGAGGACCTCGGTGTCCTTCTCGTGGTTGCCCACTCCCCAGAGGATGACCGGCACGTCCACCGCGGCAATGACCTTCTTGGCTATGTCCGCCGCTTCCCGGGCCGGCCGGTTCATGCCGTTGGGGTCGATGCTCGTCATCTGGAGGGCGATCATGTCGGCGCCGTATTCGGCCACATTCTTTTTGGCCCATGCTGCCGGATCGCCAATGACGTCGGCGAAGGGCTCAACTGCCGCCGCCGGCCACTCCTCGGGATTGCTGTCGAAGACTTCCATTGCTATCCTGGGCGGATGGGGCATGGACCCTTCAAAGAGGTGGAAGGGATAGGACGTTGCCCCGCCCACGGTGACTGATTTAACGCCGGTCCCCAGGGTTATTTCCCTGATCTTGCCGGTGTAATTTATCCTGGGTATATCGAATGCCATGATGTTCCTCCTGTATTTTTGTTCCCTCACCTGCGCTTCGCGCGCCCTCTCCCATTAAGCTTGGAAGAAAGGAGAGGGCCGTCGTATCATCCACCTTCTCCGATTCCCCCTCTCCTTTCTTCATTTCCTCATGGGAGAGAGGGCAGGGGGTGAGGGTATATATTATCGCTTTATCGTTTCTTCTCGCTTCCGTACCAGTCGTTCGAATACCAGTAGCGCTCGCCGTTTTTAAGATAACGCAGCATCTCGTTTCTGTCCGTGAGATGACCGCGCCATCCCCGGTCCTCGCCCACCCCCCTGCTTTCAGGAGTGCCCGGCGCGTAGGTTTCGCCGAGGACACTGACTTTTGTTCCGGTGTAATCTTCCTTTTCAATTGTTTTGTATTCCATAATGAGCCTCTACTTCTTTTACTCCCCCCTGTCCCCCCGAGGGGGCATCAGAGATGAACCTGAATCGTGTGCCCCCTCAGGGGGCTAGGGGGTCATTCCAGCGATATCCCCGCTGCCAGCTTTGCTGCCCGCACCGTGTTCAGCATCAGCATGGTGATGGTCATGGGGCCCACTCCGCCCGGCACCGGCGTGATGACGCCGGCTATTTCCTTGACAGCGTCGAAATCGACGTCGCCCCGGAGGATTGCCTTGCCTTCCGGCGTGGTGCCGATGCGGTTCACGCCGACATCGATGACCACGGCGCCCGGCTTCACCATGTCCGCGGTCACGGCGTTCTGGACGCCGGCGGCGACGATGAGGATGTCGGCGCGCAGGGTGTGCTCTTTCAGGTTTTTCGTCCTGGTATGGCAGATGGTCACGGTGGCGTTGGCGTGCTTCTGTTTCTGCACCAGCATCATGGCGATCGGTTTGCCCACGATGTTGCTTCTTCCCACCACGACCACGTCCGCTCCCTCGATGGGGATGCCGGAGCGGACCAGCATCTGCTGGACCCCGTAGGGAGTGCAGGGGAAGAAGCGGGCCTCGCCGATCATGATCCTTCCCACGTTGACCGGGTGGAAGCCGTCAACGTCCTTGTCGGGATCGATGGCGTACAGGACCCGGTTTTCGTTGATGTGTTTCGGCAGGGGGAGCTGAACCAGGATGCCGTGAATATCCTTATCCTTATTATACTTTTCCACGAGCTTCAACAGATTTTCTTCTGTTATATCAGCCGGCTGGGTGTCCTGGATGGAATGGAATCCCAGTTCATGGGCGGTCTTCTGTTTGCCGGTAACGTAGCTTACCGAAGCCGGGTTGTCACCCACGAGGATGGTTACCAGCCCGGGGGTTATGTTATGCTTTGTTTTAAGGAGAGCCACCTCGTTTTTAAGCTCTTCCCGTATCTGGGCGGCAATGTCCTTGCCGCTGATGATTTTAGCAGTCATGCGGTCCTCCCGATATATGGGCAGGTATAGTATTATTGATTATGTATCAAATAAAATTTATTAATTAATTAAAAAAATATCAGTGAATGCGAGGTCCCCGCAGGCGGGGTCACGTGACCCCGCCTGCGGGGACCTCAATAATTCCTTAATCTTTCGTCCAGAGAGCCTGTGTGCAGTTCAAACAGGTGATTGTCATAGTCGTAGAAGTATATGGATTTGCCTTCTCCTGCTATTCTTTTCCTGTCTTGAATTATTTCAAGTCCCATTTCAGCTATTTTTTCAGAATACAGGGTGAAATCTTCTTCATTGATCCTGAAAGCGATATGGTTGTACGTTTTTTCCTTTAATGAGTCTCCTTCCATCAATGCTAACCAGATAGTGCCGATCATAAAGAACTTTTCCCTTGATCTAGAATAAAATACATCACCGCTGGAGTATACTTCTTTAGCACCGAATATCTCGATAAATAGACCGGCCGTTTTTTCGATATCCTTCACGATCAGTGTTATATGGCTTATTCCTTGTATCATTGGCGTCAATATTCCTTTATGCCCTCACCCGCGCTCCGCGCACCCTCTCCCATTAAGCTCGGGAAAAAGGAGAGGGTTTTCTGAATTAACGGATTTTCCACAGCACCCCTTCTCCTTTCTTCTTTTATCAATGGGAGAAGGGGCCGGGGGATGAGGGTGAGATCATAATATCCTCCCCAGCATCTCCTCAAATCGCCGCACGGTCCTGGAACTGTCCGGCAGGTCGAGAAGCGGCACTCCCTTGATCTCCGACTCCTCGATCTCCGTGTCCATGACAGTATGGCCCAGGAATGGTATTCCTGTCTCCTCAATGCCGTCGAGGAATTCCTGCTCCAGCGTCTCCGGGGTGCGGTTCACCAGGAGGTAGCGGTCTCCCACCTCTATTTTAAGTTCCTTGACCAGACCGGCGAGGGTCTTCACGGTCTTCAATCCTTTCAGGGAATAGTTCGAGCAGAAGATCAGGGTGTCGATGCGGGCCGCGGTCTTGCGGCTGAAATGCTCCATGCCCGCCTCGTTGTCCACCACGACGTACCGGTAGTTCTTCGAGAGGTGCTCGAAATAATCTTTAAGGATGGAGTTGGCGGCGCAGTAACAACCGGGCCCGTCGGGACATCCCATGACCAGCATGTCCATGTCCTTTCCTTCTTTTAGTATCTGGTGAAACTTCATGTCAAGGTACGATTGCTTCGTCATCCCTGCCGGTACCTGGGCCCGGTCGCGCATGAAATCCGACAGGACCGTGCCGATGGTGTCGTTAACCCGCACGCCCAGGGAGTCGGCCAGGTTCGCGTTGGGGTCCGCGTCCATGGCAAGGAGGGGGGTCTTCCCCGCCCTGAGAAGATGGCGGATGATAAGCGCCGCAGTCGTTGTCTTGCCGGTGCCGCCCTTGCCGGCCACCGCCACTATCCTGCTCATCGCGGCCCTCCCCGGGCGGAACCGCAGGACCCGCCAATGTCTTTAAATTTCTCCATGACCGTGGGAAAATTCCTCATCTCAGTGTGGGGGAAGAAGAGGGAGGCCACGTAATGGTCCATGAAGGATTTGTTCTCGCTCAGCTCGAAGTTGGTCATGCGCGCCGCGATCTCCTCAGCCTCGGCGAGGAGCTCCCGGGACATGGCCGCCAGCCGGGCGCCCTGGAGGGAGCTGTTCCCGATGAAGGAGAAGCGTTCCACCGGCAGGTCGGGGAAGAGGCCCGTGATGATGGACTTCTCGATGTCGACGTAGCTCCCGAAGGCGCCGGCGATGATGACCTCGTCGAGGTCGCTGTGCGACAGGCCGACGCTCTCCAGGAGGGTCTGGTACCCGGCGTACATCGCGCCCTTGGCGCGCATGAAGTTGTCTATGTCTACCTCGGTGATGACGATGTCGCCGTCGATGCCGCTCCGGTCCGCGGTGACCAGCACGTATTCCATGCCGTCGGCGCCGCGGCGCAGGCGGCCGGTTGCGCCGTCGGTCCTGAACTTGCCATTCGGCTCGAGGAGCCCTGTTTCAAGAAATTCCGCCACGATATTAATGATGCCTGAGCCGCATACCCCCTTCGGCTTTTCCTCGCCGATGGTGAAGACCACGGGCTCGCAGGTGGCGGGGTCGATGCGGATCTCCTCTATGGCGCCGAAGGTGGCCCGCATGCCGTGGCGTATGCCGCCGCCCTCGAAGGCTGGTCCCGCCGAGCAGGACGCGGTAACGAGCCATTCGCGGTTACCCACCACGATCTCTCCGTTGGTCCCGATGTCGATGAAAAGCGTGTTCTTGTCACGGCGATGGAGGCCGGAGGCGAGCACTCCCGCCACGATGTCTCCGCCGACATAGCTCGAGATCATCGGCATGGCGTAGAGATAGGCGTGGCCGGGGAGGTCGAGGCCGAGGTCCGACGCCTTCACCGGTGGCAACTGGTTCACCACGGGCGTGTAGGGCGCGGAGCGGATATGGCGCGTGTCAAGGCCGAGGAGGAGGTGCGTCATGGCGGTGTTGGCCGCTATGGTTATGTGGGGAACGTCGTCACGGCCGACATTCCCCTTGCGGAGCAGCTCCGCGATGACGCCGTTTATCGTGCCGGCGACGGTTTTCTGAAGCACGGTCAGGCCGTCGCCCTTCTGGGCGAAGACCATCCTGCTGATCACGTCCTCGCCGTATTTTATCTGGCCGTTGTAGTCCGACGCCTCGGCGATGGTCTCGCCCCGGGCCAGGTCGAGGAGCTCGCCGCACACCGTGGTAGTGCCAACATCGATGGCGATGCTGTAGTGGCGGGTCGAGGTATCGCCGGCTTCAATGGAGATGATCCGCGGGTGGCTCTTCCCAGGCCTGGTTCCAAAGCGGGTGTGGAGGATGGCGGCCGTCGCCTTCCATCCTCCGTCTCTTATCGCGGCGGAAAGTTCGCGTATCGCAGGGTAATCGGCAGAAACATCATCGATGCCGTGCTGTTTTTTGAGCGCCCTCAGGATGCGCGACAGGTCGCTGGCGTTATCCTCAAGATCAGGCGCGTCTATGGTGATGCATTTTTTTTCAATGACAGGATGATGGGTCCCTGCCAGGGCTTCCGTCTCCCGCGGCATGGCCAGCCTGCCGGTGGGCCTTTTCACCCTTGACGAATCCAGTACACCGCGGTGCAGGCGGGACTCCGGCGGAATCTCCACTTCAAGGGATGTTTCTATATGACTCAGGCAGGCGAGGCGGTATCCCCTCGCGAAGTCCGCGTCGGAAATCTTTTCGGTTTTGCCGCCGGTGACGGAGCCTTTTTTAACAAGAACGCGGCACTTGCCGCAGGTCCCCTGGCCCCCGCAGGAGGAGTTTATATGAACCCCGGCAGCATGGGCGGCACGCAGGAGGTTTTCGCCCCTGGGCACAGCCACGGTCACGTTGTCGGGAAGCAATGTTATGTTGATTTCCCCCATACTCTTATATTACTATATCAAGATATCTTTATATAGTAATATAAGAGTATGTTCCTGTCAAGATTAATTTTTAAAAAAGAATAATGGGAAAAAAATACCGATAACAACCGGTCAGAAAACCCCGGTAACCTTTCTTCTTTTTATATCGACATCGATACGACGGAACGCCGGGTCTGAAGCTGTCCCCGGCATAAGGCTTATGGCGCCAGCAACGGGAACCACGAAACCGGCACCCTGATAGGTAAGGATATCGCGGACCGGAAGCACCCATCCGGTGGGCACGCCCTTCAGGTTGGGGTCATGGGAAAGGGAGAGGTGCGTCTTCACCATGCAGGTGCCGAGCTTTGAAAGCTCCGGATCAGCATCCATTTTTTTCAGTTTTTCCTCGGCATCGGGAAGGTACTTAACGCCGTCGGCTCCGTATACTTCTTTGGCTATGGTTTCTATGCGCTTTGACAGCGGCATGGAAAGTTCGTATAGAAAATTGAAGCTGTTTTTGTCCTCGCAGGCGTCTATCACCGCATCGGTGAGTTCCAGGGCGCCGTTACCGCCTTTCAGCCAGTGGCTGGACACGGCCACGCGGGCTCCTGCGGCCTCTGCCTGGCGCCTGATCTCGGCGATCTCCGCATCGGTATCCGTGGAAAAAGGATTGATGCAGACGACGGGACTTATGCCGGCCCTCTTCACAGTCTGTATGTGTCGGATTAGGTTTGCGCATCCCTTTTCCACCATGGCGACGTTCTCTTCAGTGTAGACGGGATCGAGGGGATGGCCCGGGGGGACCGGCGGACCGCCGCCGTGGCTTTTAAGGGCGCGCACCGTCGCGACGATGACCGCGCAGTGAGGCTTGAGCCCGCTTATGCGGCACTTGAGGTTCCAGAACTTTTCAAATCCGATGTCGGCGCCGAACCCGCTTTCAGTCACATGATAGTCGGCAAGCTTGAGGGCGAGCTTGTCCGCGGCGATGGAAGACTGGCCGATGGCTATGTTCGCGAAGGGGCCTGCGTGCACAAAAAGAGGCTGTCCTTCCAGGGTCTGGAGGAGGTTCGGTTTCAGCGTGTTGAACATCCAGGCCGTCATTGCCCCGTCAACCTCAAGGTCCGCGGTGGTTATGGGGTCGCCATGCTGGTTGCGGGCCATGACTATTTTGCCTATCCGTTCGCGCATGTCAGCCATGCTCGAGGACACGGCCAGGATGGCCATCAGCTCGGAGCTTGCCGCGATCTGGAATTTCGATTCCATGAGGAATCCGTCTGTTGCTCCGCCTAAACCGATAACTATCTTTCTGAGGGACTGTGCGCAAAAATCGATGACCCAGCCCATCTCAACACTGCGCGGGTCGATGTTGAGACGGCGGAGATTCTTTGACGCGAGCATGGCGTCATCGTAATTGAACTCATGCTGCATCCGGGCCGTGAGGGCCACCATCGCAAGATTGTGGGCGTTTATGATGTCGTTAATATCACCGGTCAGACCGAAGGAAAACGGGATAAGGGGAATGCACTGGGACAGGCCGCCGCCGGCAGCGCTTCCCTTGATATTCATGGTCGGTCCGCCTGACGGCTGGCGGATAGCACCGGTCGCTTTTTTTCCGCGCCGCCCCAGGCCCTGGAGTAAACCGATGGTGGAGGTGCTTTTCCCTTCGCCCAGGGGAGTCGGGGTGATAGCGGTAACGTCGATATATTTCCCGTCCGGTTTGTCCCTCATTCGCTCCAAAACGAGCTCGAAGTCGACCTTGCCGTAATAGTGACTGTTGGGCAACAGTTCATCATTACGGATACCCAGCTCTTCGGCGAGCCGGTATACGGTTTTCATGTGCTTTTCGTATTCATCCGCTATCTGCCAGTCGGCCAGTTTTGTTGGGTCTGGTTTAGACAACACGTTCCTCCCTGGATTTAATGCCATGCGGTTATATATGCGAACTTCTGTGAACATGGTATTTTAATCAAGAAGTTTTGTGTTTAATACCGTGAAATTACGATAGAATAGTGTTAATATTCATGGATAAGATTCACAAGGTTTCTGGTGATTCCCCAGATTATCTTCCAGCTTTTAATCCCATCAATTTCATCTGTATGTAACAGATAGTTAGTAAAATGATAGTTATCGGTAATCCTTGATTTTTTTTGTCCGGGTCATTGTCAATAGCATAAACCAGAATAAGCGAAACCGACATCTTGAGAAATTTTCTCAAATCCAGCATGAATTCATAATCATTAGGTCTAGTCTGAATATGAAGAGTGCGCCAGATTCCATGATTATGTCTGCTTTGATACTCTACCTTTTCCCGCTCCGGATATGGTCCTGAGCGTCCTTCATGACAATTTTATAGAGGCGAATAATCAGTTCAGTCCGGGAAATCCCCTTTTGTGCCGCGGTATGGGTATTTCTTGTTAACGGAATATCCTGGATATTGAGGGTTATTGTAATTATCATATAAATCCCCTTGCTCAGATCATGTTTGTGTTGTTAATAAACGAGAATGGGGAAGTTGAAAAAAATTCATAATTATGAGCCGATTGTAACCGGCTTTCCATGTTTTTGGAATTCATTAATAATACAGGCGGACCTGAATTTGCAGTAACCCTTCGGGTCCTTGCAGGAAAGACATTCATCGCAGTAATATGAGGAAAATTTCGAACAGAAATATTTGCCCGGTTTATCCTGGTGGCGGCTGCATTTTGGTTGGTTATAAAGATTCATAATATCCACGATTATTAAATAAAAACTAAAATACTAAATTTCATTGTATTCGTCAATTTCTAATTGCAAATTATCTGTATTATTTATGAAATTCAGAGATGATGACTTGCTGGATTCTACATCAATAATTATTGATACCGATTGTTATCGGAGGTAAGTAAACATTGTTTAATTAAGTAACACAGAATTAAATATATAACTGATGATTAAATTTGTTTTGCAGAAGAATCTTTTGTATCTTTAAAAAAAATATTAATGATACTAATTCCGTGTCTTTCGGTCAGATGAAAAAAGAGTAAGGAAAGGGAGGGAGTAAGATGCTTTTAAAAAAAACCGTTTCTGAAACATCTTCTGCGAAAGTAAGCGTGTTGAGGGGCAAAAAAAAGAAACAAGTAGCCGAGGTTGATTTTTCCGGTTTTCAGGATGAGATCAGGGTCCAGGCATATTACAATTATTTGAAAAGGATAAAAAGTAATATGCCCGGCAACGAGATGGCAGATTGGCTTGAAGCTGAAAAGAGCATCGCGTCAAAAGGACTCACTCACTGAACAACTGTATCGGAATCGGACGGCTGTGGGATTATATTTTCAGCACCCAGCCCCTTCCCTGGAGAGCGACGCCTTTCTTCATGACTTCAAGGAAGCGGGAGCGGAACCTGTCGCTCATCAGGTTTTGCTTGACTGCCGGGAGGCGGAGAAACCCGCCGACTAAGCCGCACATGAATTTCTGCGTTACGCTTTCCGGGTTGTCGAAGATCTGATATTGAAGAGTTCCCCTTTCCAGGTTCCCCAGGATCACCTTCTCAAATACGTTTTCCGGATGGAGGACGCGGCTTTTGCGGCGGGTGAGTTTCATGGCGCCCTTCGGGCATTTTACGGCACACACCCCGCACCCAAGGCAAAAGGAGGAGTCGATGACCGGATCCATTCTTCTTTTTGATGACGGCTTTTGCGTGGGCCTCATCTCGATCACGTCGATGGGGCAGGCCTTGGCGCATTTGCCGCAGCCGGTGCATTTGTCTTCGTGAACCGCGGCTATGTAATTGGAGGTGACCACCGCATTGGCATATCCGTACTTGCTGATTCCCGACAGGGCGACGCAGCAGCATTTGCAGCAGTGGCAGATGAAGGTGACGTTGTTCTTGACGTTTTCGCCGCAGAAGGCAAGGCCCAGTTCCTTCGACCGGGCGATGTTTTCCAGCATCTCCGTGCGGGAGACCTTTTTAGCAAGCTTGTTCCGTATCCAGTAGTCTGCGGCGTAACCGAAGGTCGAGCAGGTGTTGAGGGGCATGTCGCATTCCCCGGCGCCGGCATGCTTCTTTTTGTGGCGGCAGGAGCAGATGCCGATGGCAAAGGTTTCATGGTCCCGTATGATTGATGCCGCCTTTTCGTAATCCAGTATCGAGGTGTATTCACTTTCTTCGATGGAGCCCTCGTGGGGAATTGACCGCATCAGGGAAATGATCTGTCCGTCCCCGAAATTCTTGTCGAAAAATTCGCCGGTCAGGTATTCGTTGAACATGCCGGCCCATTTCTTGTACTCCAGCTGCCCCCGGGTGCGCATCATGGTGAACTCGAAGATGCCGATGACCATGGGGGACGGCATATACTGGTATTCGCCATTTGCCCATATGTCGATGACCAGGCCTTTTTGCGCCAGGGCTTCCAGTATCTTCTGGAGCCGCGCCGGCTCGAGACCGGTGATATCCGAAATCCTGCCGAGGCTGGCAAGGCCGTAGGGCATGCTTGAGACCACCGCCGCCTCTTCGGGAGTGTAGAGTTCTTTCAGTATATTGTTGAGTGTTTCATTCCGGGGCACCCTGGTGCCGAGACAGTCAATTTTATCGCCCAGTTTCAGATACAGTTCCTTTGGCCCGAGATGTCCCATCCTTCCCCCCTTTCCGGTTTTTTGTATGATAGCGGTCATGCGGCCGCTGTCAAGCCAATATTCCGGCTGCGCCATGGTGAATATCTAGTTGACTTTTTTTGTTTTCGTCATCATAACCAGTATGCTGCCGAAGCAAGGTTGAAGACCGGGAGGATTCTCATGTGGCTTTTTTCACCCAACGTTGAGCGAATGAAAAAGAAAAACGATATGGCCGGACTGCTCCGATGCCTTCAGCACAAGAGCCCTTCCGTGCGCTACCGGGCGTTTCTGGTTCTGGCGGGAGAGAAAACCATAAACGGCGACATCATCAACCACCTGAAAAAAATGCTCAATGATCCGGATGAGCGGGTAAGGACGGCCGCGACGCTGAAGTTCGCCGCCCTCGGCGCTCCACTCCTGTCAAAGAACCTGGTTGAGCTGATATCGGGGGGGAGCAGGAAGGAAAAGATCAGTCTCCTGAAAATAATCACAGGCCGCGGCCGCGACGTGGATGGACCCATCCTGGAAGCGGTTGTCCTGGCTCTTGAGGACCGTAACGGCATCGTCAAGCTCCATGCCGTGGAGGCCGCCGGGGCGACGGGAAGCGGCCGCCTGGTGCCCCGGATAGCCGAATACCTGAACGACCGGCATTCCGACATGAGGATCAAGGTGGCCCAGGCGCTGTGCAGCATCGGCAACGATGCGTCCATGGACCACCTGATCGGCCTCCTGGCCGATACTGACGCCGGGGTGCGGAGCGCGGCGCGCGCATGCCTTGAGAATGTCGATCTGCCCCGCGTACGGATGGCACTCCATGACACGAGGTGCGCGCGCCTCATCCGCGGTATGGGCGGCCTGGTGCCGGACCGGATCGAAACGGCGAAACAGATCGGCGTTGAAGGGATCAGGGAGGGCCTGCCGCTCCTTCACCGGGCCTGCCGGGACCGGTACAAGGGAGTGCGCCTGGAGGCGGCGAGGTCCCTTGCCGCTTTCGGCGACCGGTCCTCGGTGGAGGCGCTGTCCAGGCTGCTCGATGATAAGTTTTATGATGTGCGAATAGAAGCGGTCAGGGCCCTTGGCAGGATTGCCGGTCAGGCATCGATCGATGCGCTGCAGCCGGCGCTTGAGGATAAAAACAAGCGGGTGCGCGGCGAGGCGCGCCGCGCCATCAGCGATATCAAAGCCATGGTGGAGTGACGGCTGTTTTGTCCCCTTGATGAATGGGGTTTCGGTATCCTCTGATCATTCAGTATCAGTCTCCGAAGTTGCCGCAGCATAATTGTGCGAGTCGGTTGCCGCGTCGTGGATGCTGCCGTCCCAGAGATATTTCCTCGTTTCAGAGATGATGACCCCGTTCAATAAAATCAGGGCGACAAGGTTCGGAATCGCCATGAGCATGTTCATCATGTCCGCCATGTCCCATACCAGCGGGAGCGACACCACGGAGCCCACCATGACCGCGCCGACCCAGAGGACACGGTAGGGCACGATCGACCGCTTGCCGAAGAGATATTCCACCGCGCGCTCGCCGTAGTATGACCAGCCCAGTATCGTCGAGTACACGAAGGTGAGGAGCCCCACCGTGAGGATTATCGGTCCCACCACCGGTATTTCCGCGAAGGCCCGCCTGGTCATGACCGCGCCGTTGATCGATCCGAAGTCACCGGGGAAGCGCAGGATGGTGCTCACCAGGACCAGGCCTGTTATGGCGCAGACCACCACCGTGTCCCAGAAGGTGCCGGTGGCGGAGACCAGGGCCTGCTTGACCGGATTGTTCGTTTTTGCGGCGGCCGCCACGATGGGCGCGGAACCCAGGCCCGCCTCGTTGGAAAAGAGCCCCCGGGCGATCCCGTAGCGCGCGGCCATCATGACCGACGCGCCGATGAAGCCGCCGCCGGCGGCCTGGGGCGAGAACGCCGACTGGATGATAAGGATAAGGGCTTGCAGCATCACTTCGCGGTTAATGAAAAGGATGATAAGGCATCCGATGACGTAAAAGGCCGCCATGAATGGCACCAGGAGCGCGCATACCCTGGCTATGGATTTGACCCCGCCCAGGATGACTATGGCCGTGATTGCGGTCACGAATATACCCGTGACCCAGAGGGGCGCGCCCAGGGTCTCCTGCGCCAGGGTCGATATGGAATTGGCCTGCACCATGTTGCCGATACCGAAGGCGGCAATGGACGTGAATACGCAGAAGAGCACGGCCAGCCACTTTTTCCCCAGGCCCCTCTCAAGGGCGTACATCGGCCCGCCCAGCATGGTGCCGTCCGATGTTTTGACCCGGTACTTGACGGACAGCACCGCTTCGCCGTACTTGGTGGCGAAGCCGAACACGCCGGTGAGCCAGCACCAGAGCACCGCCCCGGGCCCGCCCAGGGCCACGGCGGTGGCCACCCCCACGATGTTCCCGGTGCCGATGGTGGCCGCCAGGGCGGTGGTGAGGGCGCCGAAGTGGTGCACGTCGCCGTGACCGTCGGCGTCACGGGAAAAGGAAAGTTTTATGGCCAGGCCGACATAGCGCTGGATGAATTTCAGTCTGAAGGTGAGAAACAGGTGCGTGCCGAACAAAATGACCAGCATCGGCGGTCCCCAGAGGTAGCCGTTTATCCATTTAATGATTTCGTGTAGAGTATTCATGGAGTCCCCCTGATGTGGTTCATCGCCCTGACTGATTATATTCCGACACGATCTTGGTCGTGGAAATAATGGTCTGTGTCAAATACTTTTCATCTGGGACAAGTATGTCCTCATGGAATGGATTTGCATGAATGGGGAATGGATGTAAAGCGAACCAAAGGCGCGGCTGTCCGCGCCCTTTAGCAGTTTGCTGAAAAACAGCGAACTGCTAAGCGATACATTGATGTATCGCCATTTTTCGAGGCGTTAGCCGGGAAAAATGCGAGGTTTTACGAATTCACTTCGTAAAACCGGCCCTGAAAAACTCCATGGAAGGAGTTTTTCAGGAAACTGTTAGATTATTTTATATAGAAACACCAAAGTTCATATCCGTTTGTCCCGTCAGTGGCCTGGAAGTAAAGACGATTATGATAATTAAACAGATAGTCCACATATGCCGAACCGGCGGTGTTTATTTCACAGGCCAGCCGCATGTTGTCGCCGATAACTATCGGCATGGTGCCGTCGTATACCCAGAGTTCCTGTCCGTTTATGTTGTTATCGGCGCTAAAATAGAGCTTGCCGTTGAACTCGGTAAATGATTTTGGATATGAAGAATTGGGGCCGGGATATATGTCAACCATGAATGGATTCGCTGTTCCGTCGTAGACCCAGAGCTCCTGGCCATCGGTGCCGTTTTCAGCCCTGAAATAGAGCCGGTTATTGTAGACATAGAGGTCAGAAGGATTTGAGTGTCCGGACGGATTTATATCGTATCCATTGACCAGTGACGTTGTTGAGCCGTTATACTGCCAGAGCTCTATGCCTGCGCCACTGTTATCGTAAGCCTGAAAATAGAGGTTCCCCATGAAGGGTGTCAGAAATGTCGGTGACGAGTTATTGATGCCAGGATTAATATCCGGGACCTGGTTCACCGTTCCATCAAACATATATAGTTCTTCACCATTTGTCCCGTTATTGGCATTAAAATAGAGGTTTCCGCCATAGAGGGTCAGATATGATGGTTTGGAATCACTGCTTCCCGGGTTGATATCGTAAACCCCTGAAGTCGTGCCGTCATATTCATTGAGCTCATTTCCATCTGTTCCATTCCATCCTTGGAAATAAAGATAGCCGTTATATTCCTTCAGGTATTTTGGCGAGGAATCCGCGCCGGTGCCCGGTGCTAGCGTACAGGTGGGACCCGCGTCATCATATACCCATAGCTCTCTCACGAGGCCTGAACCGTTTACACCGTCATTAACGCCGAAATAGAGTTTGTTGTTATATACGGTAAGATCTCTCGGGAATGAGTTGCTGCCTGGATTAATGTTCCAGGCCATTTTCGGATTGGTGCCGCTTGCTATTGGCTGGGAATCGTCGTAAACCCAGAGCTCTTCCCCAAAGGATGATCCGTCATCCGCGTTGAAGTAGAGCCTGTTGTTGAACACGGCGAAACTTTCCGGCATAGAGCTGCCGATTCCGGGGTTGATTTCTATCATACGGCACACCATGTCGTCGAAGTCCAGCGCCACCGGCATTGCCGATTCGCCGAATGTGTTTTTCGAATAGACCAGCATGTGTGTTGCCCCGGCAGGGACCGCGGTGCCGACAACCAGAGGAAAGGTAATGTCAAAGCCCGTCTTGGGTATCTCGATGATCTGAGGAGTGGCCGCAAGCTTGGTCGAGGCGCTGCTACCCCAGTAAAGAACGTACGAAACGATGTCGCTTTCGTTAACGGCCCTTTTAATAGTGCCGGTTCCGCCCACGGAATCTTCATCGGGGTCAATGTCATGGAATTTCAGACCCTGGGCGTTGTTAGTTGGTACGTCCCCGGTGGTGAAGCTCCAGGTGTAGGTGGCCATCAGCGTGTTTCCGGCAAGATCGGCAATGGCGGTACTAAGGTTAGCCGTGTATGTTGTTGAAGGAGAAAAAGCCGCAGATGGAGAAAAGACCGCGGTAGACGCCGCGCATGATACTGTGCCGCCTATAGTAGAAGCGCCGTCATTAATGGTGAAGGATCCCGCGCTGATCGTGGCTGGATCAATGTCCTCGGTAAATACTACGGTGACCACAGAGCTAACGGCAACATTTGTGGCACCGCCGGCGGGTGTTGTGGAAGTTACCGCGGGAGGTGTGAGGTCCGGAGCAGTGCCGGTTGTGAATGTCCAGGTATGGTCCGCCGCCATCGGGTTTCCGGCCAGGTCGGTGGCCCCGGTCGTTATGGTAGCCAGGTAGGTGGTGTTGGGCGAGAGGTTTGCTATCGGCGAGAAAAGGGCCGTATTGCCCGTATATGACACGGTCCCGGTCACCGGTATCATAAGGAGGAAATCCTGAACCATGAAGGTCATTGTGGAAATGGTTGCCGGGTCCATGGCTTCATCAAAGGTGACGCTGATCCCCGAATTGATCGCCACGTTTGCGGCTCCATCAGCAGGAAACGTGGAAGCAACTGTTGGAGACGTTGTGTCAGGGGCGGCCCCGGTCGAGAAACGCCATGTATGGTTTGCCGGCAGGGTCTTGCCGTCAAGGTCCGCTGCTGCGGCAGTGACAGTCGCCGTATAGGTTGTGTTGGGAGAAAAAAACGCGGAAGGGGTGAATGTGGCGCTGGTGCCGGTGTAGATCACTGTGCCGGGAATGGGGCCCGTGCTGTCTGATACGTAAAAGGTTGTTTGGTTGATGGTCGCCGGGTCCATGGCCCTGTTGAAGATCACAACTAGTGCTGAATTAATCGGTACATTGGAGGCATTGTTTGCCGGGATCGTTGAAGTTATATGCGGTCTTAATAAATCATAGGGATTGATAAGTGAAAGAAACGAGTCTTTGAAGAAGATTATTCCATCTCTACAAGAAGATAAGGATATAATTACGACGAGAAACGAAAGTATCGCCGGCCATTTTGATATAGATTTTATTCTCATGGTAAATGATACTAATATTGTATTCAATATACAATATTGTAATTGTGTATAAATTTGTAAATAAAATTTTAATAATTACTTATAGAATTTTTTTCTGCATGTGATATTATAAATATATGGACAGTGGAAAATTATTTATGGGCGACTGACTACCCTTCTCATTTGCCGGCGCGGAATTCCTCGATCGTCTTTCCCCGGATGCACTCAGCCAGCTCCCATACATAATCATATATATGCAGGCCCTTGGAGCAGGCGATGATTTCGCCGTCTTCCACGCCGATCTCCGAGGCCATGTATTCCTTCATCATCTGCATGGCTGCCAGATTGGCCGGGAAGCCGCCCCAGAGGTCCCAGGAGCGGAAGTATATGATGAAATTGAGCCGGCCGTCCTGGATGCGCGTATCGATAAGGCGCAGGCACGGAGGATCAAGGAGGATCATGTCCGCCGGGTGCGCCACCTGGAGCACCATCTGGTTGTTGCGGTGGCCCTTGTTTTTATAGGTCCAGATACAGAGTTCCATCTGGTTGATATAGAACCTGCCGTCCTCCTCGAGAATTATTTTACGGTCTTCCCAGACATCACGGTCCTGGATGAGGATATGCTCGTATCCATGGGTGTTGTACTTTTCCGCGTAGCCTGTCGGTATCGGATACTTGCAGATACGCTGGCCGTAGGTATAGGATTCCCCCGGCTTTGCCTCTCCGGTCATCAGGTAGGGAAGATAGTCGGTAAGATAATCATCGGCCACCGGGTTGGGCAGATTGTACTGGCCCGGTATCTGGGGTAGCAGGGGGAGTTCGCCCGGCTTCTTGATATGGACAGTGATGAAGTCGAACTCGAGGCGCTTTTCGCCCGCGTATGATCCCCGGTCGATGACGAAATCCCGGCCTACCTCAAGGCATCGGTAAACGGCCTGGAACCACGCGTCGGGAAGGGTCGTGGCTTCGATCTGTATGGGGCGCAGCCCTTTTGCTGTACTGTTCATGTTCGTGTCCTGTCGGGGAGTAGGTTCATCAGGCGGAAATATTATGTCCGATGCGTTTGTAATCTGTCAAGAACTAACACGGGCCATCTTCTGCCATATTGTAAAAAATAATAAATCCTTGACTCGGTTATGGGAAGTGGTAGTTTTTCATATAGTAACATTAATCTTGAATAATGACATGAGCGGGCAGGCCTCTTCAACGGAACAGAAAACAGTCACCCTCGGCATCGTGGGCGGAGGCAGGGGCGGCAACCAGATCCTGAAATATATTGCCGGTATAGGATCCTTCAAAATATCCTATATTGTCGATGTCAATCCCGGAGCCATTGCCTTTGAAAGCGCACGGAAGCTGGGCATTATCGCCTCAACCAGCATGGAATTGACCGTAAAATCGAACCCTGTCGATTTTATCATCGAGGCAACCGGCTCCAGGACCGTATACGAACAAATCAGCGCCATTGTTCCCGACTCGACGGAAATACTGAACAGCAAGTCGGCGCTTCTCATTTTTAATATGCTCGATGAGAGCAGGAAGATGACCAACTCCAGGGTGAAGAAGGATATTGAGGCTATCCGCAGCGAAATTGTCGCTGAAACGGAGCGCGTGAACCATTTCCTCCAGGATATCAACGGCATCACCGTGGGCATGAAGATCCTCGCCATGAACGCCAGCGTTGAAGCTGCGCGCTCCGGCGTGCATGGCAAAGGGTTCGGCGTCGTGGCCGAGGAAATCAAGTCCGTATCGGAGCGAACGAGATCATTGGCGCAGAATATCGAGAAGATCAATGATTCCATCGTCGAGATGTCGGCCCGCATCGATGAGTCACTGGAAAACCTGAAATAATATCCCTGTGCCGCGGAATTGCAGGCGTCATGTATCCTGAATAACTTATCCCCCGCTGAAAGAATCGTGAACAGACCAGAAATACTCATAGGCACCTCCGGCTGGCATTATGATGACTGGAAGGGTCGCTTTTATCCGGAGAAACTGGCCCGGAGCAAATGGCTTTCCTTTTATAGCAATCATTTTCGCGCCGTGGAAGTCAACGCCACCTTTTACCGTATTTTCCCCGGCAGCGTCTATGCCGGTTGGGGCGCCCGGGTCCCCCCTGATTTCCGTTTTGTTTTCAAGGCGCCCCGGTTGATCACCCATCGCCGGTATCTTTCCGGAGTCGATACAGAGATCGGCGAATTCTGCCGGCAGGCAACGTCCATCGGCGACAGGTTCGGACTCATACTCCTGCAGCTGGCTCCCGACACGCCCGCGGACCAGTTGCTCCTTGGATCGGCCCTGGCCGCTTTCAGGGACACCGGGGTGGCGGTGGAGTTCCGCGACAGCCGGTGGCTCACCGATGAAACCAGGAATACCCTCGAAAAAAACAGGGCGGTTTTCTGCGCCGTGGATTCTCCGAAAATGACCATCAGGGACTGGGTTACCTCGGATACCGCGTATCTCCGCCTCCATGGAAGGGGACGGTGGTACGATTATCTGTATAATGAAGATGAGCTTGAAGAGATTGCCGGCCATGTGAAGGCCATGGGATCCCTGGGGGCAAAGCGCATATATGTCTTCTTTAATAACGATCCCTGCGGCTATGCTGTTAAAAATGCCGATACCCTCAATAAAATACTTGCCGGTTGATGGTGTCAGGGTAAAAGTTTGGGGTCAGAGTAAGGTTGCCGATAGGTACCGGTGAACAATGGTTAAGATTGTGATAAACAACATTAATTGCAGAACATGCCGATTGTTATCGGTATGGGTGCCTGAATTGCGGGGTCAGAGTAAAACCTGATAATCAGATAAAGCGGATGGAGATATCATCCATGGGCTATAATACAAAAGAAACTGCCGAAACAATGCACTCTTTCCTGGAAAAAGGGATGCCCCGCTACATGGATATTCTCCGGGACATGGTCGGGATTAACTCCTTCACGCTGAACCCAGACGGCGTGAACCGTCTTGCCGACTTCACGGCCGGCGTGTTCCGGGACCTCGGCTTTGCCGATGAGCGGGTGCAGTCGATCAATCCTTCCTATGGAAAGCACCTGGTCCTGTCCAGGACGGGTAAATCGCCGATTGTTATCGGCTGTGTGTCCCATCTTGACACGGTTTTCAGCCCGGAAGAGGAGGAACGGAACAATTTCCGCTGGCGCATTGACGGGGACCGCATTTACGGCCCCGGCACAGAGGACATCAAGGGAGGCACCGTGGTCCTGCTCATGACCCTTGAGGCGCTGAAGCACGCCGCGCCGGAGGCCTTTGACAGCGTAAATTGGTCTCTGCTCATGGACGCGTCCGAGGAAACGGAGTCAGTCGATTTCGGCAACCTCTGCAGGGAGCGCCTGGGCGCCGACGCCCTCGGGTGCCTGATCTTCGAGGCCGGCAGGATACGGGACAACATCTTCAGCGTCGTCACGTCCCGGAAGGGAAGGGCGGAGTTACGGATAACCGCCGAGGGAAAGGGCGCCCATTCCGGCGTATCCCACAAAAAGGGGGCCAGCGCCATCGCGCAGATGGCCGATGTCATTGGCAGGATCGAGGCCATCACCGACTACAAGCACGAGCTCACGGTGAACGTGGGCAGGATCGCCGGCGGCTCCCAGATCAACCGCGTTCCCCACTTTGCCGAGGCCCACGCCGAGATGAGGGCCTTTTCGCCGGCCGTGTTCGATAAGGCCCTGGAGCAGATACTGGCACTTGACGGTTATTCCAGCGTAAAAAGCGCCGACGGCGGTTTTGCCTGCCGTACCGCGGTCGAACTGGTGCGGAAAGTCCCGGCCTGGCCGGACAATCCCGCGTCTGAAAAGCTCCATTCCTTCTGGAAATCAGCGGGAAAGATGCTCGGGGTTACCGTAAATCTCGAAAAGCGCGGCGGCCTATCCGACGGCAACTATTTCTGGGACTATATGCCCACCATCGACGGCCTGGGTCCCGCCGGCGGTAATCCCCACTGCTCCGAGCATTCTGATGACGGCGCCAAGGAACAGGAATACGCGGTAAAATCCTCCTTTGTGCCCAAAGCGGTCCTCAACGCCATGGCGATACTCGGGATGATCGTGTCATAGAATCACCCTGTAATTCAAAATTGAATACCTTTATTTTTTGACCTTTTTTTATTGACGCGAACAATATTTTTCACGACAGTGTACCTGTCATTAATCCTCTTTCGGAGGCCTGCCAATGAATCTGCTCCTTGTCCTGGGAATTTCCATCGTTGCATTAGCTATCGGGTATTTCTTCTACGGCCGTTTTATTGAAAAGAATTTCGACGTGGACGGCACCCACAAGACCCCTGCCGTCGAATTCGAAGACGGAGTGGACTATGTCCCCACCCATAAGATCGTCATCTTCGGACATCACTTCGCTTCCATCGCCGGCGGCGGCCCCATCATCGGCCCCTGTGTGGGTCTTATATTCGGCTTCGCCCCGGTCTGGCTCTGGATCATCGTGGGGACCATCTTCATCGGCGCCGTCCATGACTACTCGGTCCTCCTGGCTTCGATGCGGGAGAAGGGGCGGTCCGTTGCGGAGATCGCGGAAAAGACCCTGGGCCGCACAGGCTTTCTCCTGTTCATTGGGTTCACCATCATCATGCTTCTCATGGTCACCTCCGTATTTCTAACCCTTACGACCACGGCCCTATCCTCAAAGTACCCGGTGGAGTTTTTCGGCACCGGAGACCTGGGAATCCGCACCGTGGTGGAGAACGGCGTCACCTACGCCGTCATCGGCGGCATCGCCTCGACCTCGGTCATCGTCATTACCTGCTGCGCTCCCATCATTGGCTATTTCCTCTATAAGCGGAAAGCCAACGCGTGGATCATGGCCATCGCGGCAATCGCCGTTTGCGCGATTTCGATTGAGATCGGCCTGATGTTCCCCATAAAAATCGATTCCTTCATATGGATGATAATCCTTTCAATATACACCATCTTTGCCGCAGGCGTTCCGGTGTGGCTGGTCCTGCAGCCGCGGGACTTCACTAACTCCTTCCTTCTCTACGGCGGGGTGATTGCCATGATCATCGGAAGCCTTGTCCTCGGCGTTCAGGGCGCAGCGGTTGAGGCGCCGATGCTCAACCTGGAGGTTGGGGCCCAGCATCTCGGGTACGTGTGGCCCATTCTCTTTATCACCGTCGCCTGCGGCGCCATCAGCGGCTTCCACGCCCTGGTGGCAGGAGGCACCACGGCCAAGCAGGTGAATTATGAAAAGCCCGATTCCAGGATGGTTGCCTATGGCGGCATGTCCCTGGAGGCCCTTCTGGCGCTGATGGTCATCATAACCATAGGGTGCGGCCTCAGTTATGACAAGCTCTGCTCCATCGTCTTTCCCGTAGATCCGGCGGTAAAGGCAAACCCGGTTCTGGCCTTCGCCCTGGGCGTGGGCGGCCTGATGAACAAATCGGTGGGCCTTCCGGTGGTGTACGGCGCGGTCTTCGGCATCCTCATGGTGGAGGGTTTTGTCGTTACCACCCTTGACACCGCCGTCCGTCTCAACCGCTATCTCCTGGAAGAGCTCTGGCGCGTGTTGTTTAAAAACGTTCCGAAGGTATTCAATACGTATATTTTCAATTCTTTTCTGTGTGTTGCCCTTATGTTCATCCTGGCCTACTTCAACGCCTTCAAACAGCTCTGGAACCTTTTCGGCTCGGCCAACCAGCTCCTGGCGGCCCTGTCCCTGATCACGGTGAGCATCTGGCTACTGAAAAAAGGGAAGAAGTACCTCTTTGTCCTGGTGCCCGGTGTTTTCATGCTGGCAACCACCATTGCGGCCCTCGTGGTAATTCTGGTGAACGAGTATATCCCCAAGGGTAACTGGATGCTGTCAGCCGGCGATATCATCCTCCTCTGCCTTTCTGTCGGTGTTATCGTGTTGAGCTTCAAGCAGTTCATGCTGAGCCGGAAAGCGGCGGCATAAAGTATTGATTATGGACATTGTGCCCCGGTCGGGAATTGCCCCGGCCGGGGTTTTTTAGTTTTTGACCGATAACAATCGGATGTCCCGCCGGTAATAACAGCAGATAAACCATTAGGATGCTCACCGATAACCGTCCCGGGAAGATCGGCATCCATGCCTCCGCGTTTCTCAATCCTGCTGATCTGACACCATTAAGGAAAAAATCATTTGACATTATGCATCAATTATCTGTTGTAAAAGAATTGCATCCATTGGAACAGGAATGAAGAAATCATGAAGCAGATAGCCAGCGGAATGATACATGACCGCATACACGTGGCGGGAAACCTGGCGTATCCCGGGTACGTGATCATCGGCGATTCCAGATGCGCCATGATAGAGGGGGGCATCAACCTCATGGGCCCGCTCTATCTGAAATCGATACAGGAAATTCTGGGCGACGCGAACCGCCTTAACTATCTTTTCATTACCCATTCGCATTATGACCACCTGGGGGCGGCCTTCTATCTGAAGCAGAAGATCCCGGGCATTGCCATCGGCGCCCACGAACGGGTGGCCCCGCTTTTGCAGAAGGATTCGGTCCTCGCCATGATGAACCGGCTCTCCGAGATCCAGCGCGCCATGTTTAAGGATATCGCGGGGAACGAGGACCTCGCCATCAGGCCCATGTCATTCGATCTCTCGCTGAAAGAGGGCGATGAATTCGACCTTGGCGGCCTCACATGCCGCGTGTACGAGGTGCCGGGCCACACCAGGGATTCCCTCGCCTTTTACATCCCCCAGCTGAAGGCCCTGTTCCCGGGAGAGGCGGCCGGCGTGCCCCAGGGCAGGGAAGGGATAGAGCCCCAGGTCGAGTTCCTGTCGTCGTTTGACGACTACCTGGCCTCCCTGGATAAGATGATCGCCCTGGCGCCCGCGATGATCTGCATAGGCCACGGCTGGGTGCTTACGGATGACGACGCGTCAGGGTTCCTCGCCAGGTCGCGCGCCGCCACCTTCGAGTACCGGAAGCTCATCGAACAGTACATCAACGATGCCCATGGCGACATTGAAAAAGCCACCGAAACAATGGCCCGGAAGGAATACGACGAGAAGGGGACCATTTACCAGGAACGCAATGCCTATCTCACCAACCTGACCGCGCAGGTGAAGCATATAGCGAGTCTTATGAATTAACGCTGGTGCCGGGGCAGGATACCGAAGTACTTGCAATAAAAAAAGATTCTCGCGGAGTCGCGGAGACGCAGAGTTTTTAATGTCGGACATGCTGCGTGTCCAGACTTGTCATTTCGAACCCCGGAGGGGTGAGAAATCTTTCCCCGTTGCGAGATAATGATTTCTCAGCCGCAGTGCCCTTTCGAAATGACAGCCCTGCGCCTCGGCGCCTCTGCGAGAGCAACATTATAACAATGTATTGAAGGCAGGTGTCTCATGAAAAAGTCCCTTCTCATTATTGCAATGACCGTTCTCTTCTCAGCGATCTCCTGCGTGACCACCCAGGACGCGGCGAAAAGGATCGAGGATTCAAAGCCCGCTGCCGAGGCCCTCAGGGCGGGGAAATTCACCGAGGCCCTGAACCTTTCCGGCAAGGCAATCGGCCGGGACGGCGGCAATTGCTATGCCTTCATGGCGCGCGCCATTGCGCGCTATGTCGCGGCCGGGCAGAGGATGTCCGTCGACATCGCCTTTGTCAGGTTCCGCGGTTCACGGCGGCGCGGTATCGATCTCGAATACCTCCGGGAAGCCGTCAGGCGTATGGTGGCCGAATTCGTTCAGGTGGATTCGGATCTGGAAAAGGCGTCGCGGTGCGATGACGTGTTCCTCGATCTGGCGCCGGCGCTATGGATGATCGACTGGAACGGTGACGGCGACATCGACAGCCGCGACCGGTCGTTGCTGGAGATAGAGCTCGATGCCGATGGGAAGAAACTGTCCGAGGACGACCCGCGCCGCCGTCCCCTGTACCGCTACGACGTCGGTGACGTGCACTGGGCCCGGGCCTTCGTCAATTTCCAGATGGCGGCCCTGAATATCGCCCTGGCCTATGACTGGTCGATCATCAACACGCTCATGACCGATGGATTCAGGGGCCTCATAGAGATACGGATCAAGATGCTGGATAAAACGCTGATTGCGCTGGCGCGGAAGGAGATACTGACCGGCCTTGAGTGCGCCGAACAGGCCCGGCTGGCCTACCTGGCTGAAACCGATGACGAGCGGGAGTGGGTCCCCAATCCCCGCCAGAAGAACCATCCCATGCCGCTTCCCGTGGACGAGGAGCTGTATAAAACCTGGGATGGGGTCCTGAAGGACGTGCGGAAGCTCGTGACGGGCGAGGAGGGTCTGCGCCTTGCCGATGTCGCCGACCTGGCGCAGCTCAAGATGGACCCCATGCCGCTGGGGTATCTTGATTTCGGCAGGATGTTCGACCGGCCCAAGGATATCGTCATCAATCTCAATGAACTGGTGATGCTCGAGCATTCCCGCGACCTGGAGGGGATGCTCAGGACGGTCTTCGGTGAGTATTACTGCTGCGGCAAAAAGCCGTCGCTTATCACGTCGCGTCTCAAGCGCATGAAGGGCGAGATTGACCGGGGGCTTGAACCGTTCGGCAGGAAGCTGAAGTACCTGCTCTGGCTCAACTAGCGGAGGTTTTTTTCCTGTCCCGGTTGTACTGGCAGACGAGCTTTTTGTCCGGCGTTGTCAGGGCAATGACCAGCGTGTTTTTATTGTTGGTCAGGGAGTAGGTGTATCCATAGAGGTTGTCGCCTTTCCTGTTGCGGAAATCAAGGGTATCGCCATCGATCTTTCCCGTCAGCTCGTAGACCGACTTTTCCCCGGTGATCAGCTCAAGGGAGATGCGGAACTTGTTGTGACGGATTTTCTCTATTACGATTGACCTGCCGCACCAGGGGTCGAGGTAGGTGGGCGCTTTCGTGTAGCTGCCGTTGAAATCCGAAATAAGGGCAAAGGCCGCCGAAGAGCAGAGCGCGGCGATGAGCACGGTTGTCATCAATAGCTTCATGGTGTCCTCATATGAAGCGACCGGACGTCGCGGGCGGCCCGTGGCCTCCGCGTCAGGAGTAACTGATCAGCCTTCCCAAATCCATCACAGTCGCGTAGATCATTAGTCCTATGATGAGCAGCCACCCGACCACCATGATCGGCACAAAGAGCGGTCTCAGGCGGACGCTGATTTTTTCAAGAATGCAGAAGAGTATTTTCCCCCCGTCGAGCACCGGCAGGGGCAGGAGGTTGAAGATGGCGAGGTTGGCGCTGATGATGATGGCCAGCCTGACGGCGTTGATCCCGTCGCCGCCGATGAACCTGCCGCCGTCATGGAGTATGCCGACAATGCCCGATATGCTGCCCGGTTTTGTAAACAGGTTTATGAAGGCGATGAAGATGCGTTGTATCAGGTCCGCGGTCTGGATAAACGGCTGAAGGATAATCCCTGCCGGGGCAAACCCCAGCCGGACCGCGTTCAGGATTGCGAAGAGGAGGAGTATGGTAGCCAGGTTCGCGATCGGCCCGCCGATTGAGAAGATGATCCGCTTGTTGATGGGGATAAGAAAGTATTCCTGCTCGTCCTTCACCGCGGGCAGGACGTATCCTCCCAGGGGGACCAGGGACACGCGGTATTCGGTGCCGCCGATCCTTTTTCGCCAGAGCGCGGGGCCGAATCCCACTGAAAAGACTTCAACGGGCACCCCCACGGCGCGGGCCGCTATGAAGTGGCCCAGCTCGTGGACAAGGATCAATAAGCCTATTATTATTAAAACAGCCAGGTAATTCATTATTCCTCAGTGTGTGCGCATTATTTTTTAGAAAAAATCGAGTCGGATTTTGTTACAGTAAAATTGAGTCCCCCCAAACCCCCCAGAGGGGGGCTTTAAAAATCTAAAACATTGCGGCAAAGTCCCCCTCCGGGGGATTTAGGGGGGGCTAGTCGCTGTGGTCCTTGCCGTCCTGGACCTTGACAAAGGCCTTGGCTTTTTCGACGATCTTGTCTTTCGTCCATTCCCTGGGATCTTCAATCCGGGAAGCCTTGGGCCCCAGGTCGTATGAATTCGCCTTGAGGATCGCATCGATGCCCAGGGGCGCCGTGTCCTTGCAGTTGAACACGTTCACGAGCATGTTGTACACGAAGTCCTCGACGCCCTTTGCCATCCTTCCGCGCACGTCAGCAGGGAGGCCGCAGAGCTTGTTCTCGAAGGGGAGGTTCAGCTTTTTGTAGTCGCCCGCCTTCAGGGCTTTCTCCGTGGCGTACTTCACCATCTCCTCCCACATCTCCTCGGTGACGCCGGCGCCCTTCACTTTCTTGAAGTTCTTGTTCGCGTCCATCTGGGCGTTGCCGTAATCGTTCACCTCGAGGCCCCACGATATCATCTGCAGGGCGGTGGCCACGTTGGCCTTGGTGGTCCTGGTCTTCTGCGCTATCTGCCGCAGGCGCTCCGAACTGTTGCCGGAGGTGCCGTGCTGGGCGCCGGACACCTTGTATTTCTCGATGGCCTGGTGGATCTTCGCGGTCAGGTCCACCTGTATCCCGGCGTCGCTTTCCTCGATGCCGTGAGTGGTGCCGTTGTTGAGGGCGATCCAGTCGGGGAAGATGTCATGGGCGTTCAGGCCCTGTATCAGGAAGAGGGCCTCTTCCGGCGTCGACAGGCCTTCCTTGCCCTTTATCTCGCCCACCTCGGTCTCAAGGCCGGCCCATTTCGGGACCAGCGGGTTGAGTTCGATGCTGGCCAGGAGGTTCCTGTCGTCGGTCAGGTGTGACGCGTCTATGGCGATCGACGTGATGCCCGCCTCGAACATGGTCGGTATCTCGGTCCTGGCCGCGGCCAGGTCCTTGTCGTTCTGTATCCCGTAGTGGTCGGCGTGAATGGCAACCGGCACGGTGATGCCGAGCTCGTTGCATACCTGGTCTATGAGGGCGGCCATGTTCCAGTAGTTGACGGCGCAGTACGCCTTGGCGCCCCCCTCGGACTTGGCAATCTCGAGGATGACGGCGGCGTTGGCCCGCTGGGCCGCCATCAGGGTCCCGCGGATCACAAAGCTGTTGCGTACGTTGGCCGCGATGGCGATGGCGTTGCCCTTCGCGATCATGGCCCGGTCGATCACCTTGCCGCTCACGATGAGCGCCTTCGAATTGGGGAAAAGTTTCACTATGTTTGGCGGCCTTCCGACTTCGAGGGCTTTCAAGAAATCCTTGCTATAAGACATGATGTTCCTCCTTCCTCTGGTTGTGGTGCGCCACGTATAATTACATGATATGCATCAGTTGTGCGTGAGATAGATGCGGCAACTTTTTCTACAATATGGAAGAAAATTTGATTTTTTATCAAGCCAAAATTGGACCGGGATATGCAATTAATCCCGTGGCCATGACAAATTTTGATTTTTGTCCGGTTTGATGGGTTATTGAGATTTCATATGAGAAAAAATTTTATTAAAGATGAAGATAATAAAAAACCCGGGAAATGTATCTATTCCCGGGTTTTTTATTGCACATCGTATCTCTAGTGCATCTACTTCGCCACCTGGAAGGCCGTGTCTCCCCAGGAGACCTTCCAGTCGTCGGATTTGACGCCGTTGCGATCGCTTCCGGCGTACTTGTCCAGCCCCTTGACCACCAGGACCTTGACGCTGCCGCCCTTGTCCTTCGCTATGACACCGGCATGGATGGCGGCCATGCAGACCGACGAGTCCGTGGTGTAGGTGTCGGTGCCCCACACGACCCCGCCCGCGCAGTTGGCCGGGCAGCTGACGGTGAATGTGGCGCCAGCGTTCTTGTCCTTGGCCGCCACGTCCCTCATTTTCGTTGCGCAGTCCACCGATATGGCCTTTTTTCAGCCGGCCCTGTTTTATCCGAATAATGACGGTCATCACTGGCTGACAGACGTGTCTCTGGAACATTTCAGTTTTATAATTATTTCATTGTAACAAGACCAAAACCATGGATTCTTAATATTCAATTTTAGAGTATGTTCCAAAAAGGGAAATGAGATTGATGGGGATAGGGCGGGATGTCCATTTTCTGGTGGACAAAAAAAGAGGTTTTTTTCATTTCATTATTAAGTATCATTCTGGTGTAAATGACATTTTTTGGAAAGGTCCGGTAACTGCCTTTGCGCACAGGGAACAGCATGTTCCCGCCCGGCAACATGCATGGATGTATTGCTTTGGCGGGTGAGCAAAGGCAGTTACCGGACCTGAAGAGAATTTGGTTGATAGAAGTACGGTCGTTTTATAGATACTATAACTAATAACATATATGCGGGAGAGATCCTATGGACTATGCCGAAATTGAAAAGCTTACCGAAAAGGTGAAGGCTGAAAATGATTTTGTGGTTAAAATAAAGGAAGAGATCGCCAAGGTCATCGTGGGCCAGGAGGCCCTGGTTGACCGGATCCTCATTTCATACATCTCCGGGGGTCACGTCCTCCTCGAGGGCCTGCCGGGGCTGGCCAAGACCCTGGCCATCCGGGCCTTTTCCCGGGCCATAGACACGTCCTTCATGCGCGTGCAGTTCACGCCGGACCTGCTCCCCGCTGACCTCATCGGCACCCGCATCTACAACCCGAAGGAGATGGACTTTTTTACAAAAAAGGGCCCCATCTTCACGAACCTGCTCCTGGCTGACGAGATCAACCGCGCCCCGGCCAAAGTGCAGTCGGCGCTCCTCCAGGCCATGGAGGAGAAGCAGGTCACCATCGGCGAAGAGACCTACACCCTGGAGAAGCCCTTCATGGTCCTGGCCACGGAGAACCCCATCGAGCAGGAGGGCACCTATCCGCTACCCGAGGCGCAGCTCGACCGCTTCTTCATGAAGGTGCTGGTGGACTACCCGACGCACCAGGAAGAGAAGGAGATCCTGAACCGCTTCAGCGATATCAAGGTGGACAACGTGAAGAAGGTGCTGGCGCCTGACAAAATCGCGAAGAAGGCCGAGATCATCGAAAAGATATATATCGACGACAAGCTCATCGACTACATCGTCACCATCGTGGGAGAGACCCGGAAGCCGTCGCGCAAGGAGCTGAAGAAATACATCGAGTTCGGCGCGAGCCCCCGGGCCTCCATCGCCCTGATGAAGGCGTCGCGCTGCATCGCCTTCATCCGCGGCCGCGGCTTCGTCACGCCGGACGACGTGAAGGAGATCGGCGCCGACGTCCTGCGCCACCGCATCATCCTCTCCTACGAGGCGGAGGCGGACGGCAGGAACGCCGACGACGTGGTGAAGATGCTCTTCGATTCCGTGGAGGTCCCGTAAGTGGAAGCGCAGGAGCTCACGCTCTTAAAGAAGATACGGCTCCAGCCCGGGAAGAAGATAAACACCCTCTTCATGGGCGAGTACCACTCCGCCTTCAAGGGGCACGGCCTGTCCTTCGATTCCGTACGGGAGTACCAGTACGGCGACGATATCCGGAGCATCGACTGGAACGTGTCCGCGCGCATGCGCAACCTCTACGTGAAGCAGTATATAGAGGAGCGCGAGCTTTCCGTGGTGCTCATGATCGACATGTCCGGCTCCACGGAGTTCGGCGGCGGGCCGCGGAAGCGCGACCTGATCATGGAGGCGGCGTCCCTCTTCCTGAACCTGGCCCAGATCAACAACGACCGCGTGAGCGCCTGTCTTTTCACCGACCGCATCGAGCGCTACATCAAGCCCAAGAAGGGCCGCAAGTTCATCCTGAAAGTACTCGACGAGATCCTGAAGTGCCGCCCCTCGAGCCGCAGGACCGACATCGGCGGGGCCATCGACTTCATCCAGCGCGTCCTCAAGAAGCGGAGCATCATCTTCATCATCTCCGATTTCCTCGACCGGGACGACAGCTTCATCCTGAAGATGAAGCTCCTGGGGCGCAAGCACGACATTATCCCGGTGCAGGTCTCGGACCCAATGGAGAAGGAGATCCGTTTTTTCGGCCTCACGGAGTTCGTGGACCTGGAGACCGGCAGGGTCTTTCTCTCCGACGCCATCCCCGAGAAGGGAAGGTTCCCGGTCCTCACGGAGTTCAACGCCATCTCCCTCAGCACTGCCGAGCCGATCGAGATCCCCATCCTGAAATTCTTCGAGAAGCGCAACCGCACCAGGCTGACGAGGGCGTGAAAACATGAGAGCAGGGATTATAACATTAATGGCCATCATTATCACGGCGTCGGTCATGGGAGGCGAAGTAAACGCCCCGAAGATAAAGGCCACGGTAACGCCGGAAAAGGCCACGGTGGGCACCGTGCTCGATTACCGGGTGAACGTGGCGGGCAAGGGCCTCGGCGCCATTACCATCGTTCCGCCGGAAAAGCGCGAGGTCTATCCTGAGAAAAAGAAAACCCAGGCCCCGCCCCCCAAGGAGGGCGAAGAGGCTGAGGAAGACCCGGCCCAGTACGTGCCCCTCTATGTCATCCATACCGTGAAGAAAGACGACCGGTCCGACAAGACCATGACCGACATCACCGTGACGGTGCAGATGTCCTTCTACCGCCCCGGCACCTGGCAGCTCCCGGACATCGAGATCAGGGGCGCCGACGGCATCGCCATCGGGTACAAGGCCCCCGCGGTGACGGTAGCCGCGGTCAACGAAAAGGGCGAGTACCAGGAGATCGAGCCGCCGCTGAGTCTCGGCGGCAACTGGTGGCGCCTGGTGATCCTTGTCCTGGTACTGGCGGTCCTCGGAGTCGCCGGCTTCTTCGCCTGGCGTCATATCCGCAAGAGAATCGAAGAGCGCCGGGCGGCGCCGGTCATCGTGCCCCCCATTGATATTTTCATGAAGGAGATAGAGCAGTTCAACGGCGGCAGGCTGATAGACGAAGGAAAGATCGAGGAGTTCGTTTTCGGCATATCCATGATCTTCCGCAAGTTTCTCTCACTGCAGTTCCGCTTCGACGCGGCGGAGATGACCACCTATGAAATAGAAAAGAAAATCAAAAAGGTCTTCCCGAAGAACATACACGACGCCTACGCGGGCCAGATCATGGACGGCTTCAATCTTTGGGACCTTTCCAAGTTCGCGGAGTTCACGCCGTCTCCGGAATTGCTCCATGCGAGCCTGGGGAAAACGGTCGACCTGGCGAAACAGATATCAGGAGATATGAGCAGTGTCCTACCTCGAGTTTAAAAATCCGATGCTCCTGCTCCTCCTGATACCGTGGGGGCTCATGCTCTTCTGGTTCCTGTTCCGGAGGCTCTATAACCGCGAGGCGGCCGTGGCCATCTCGTCGGAGACCGTGGTGCGGGCGAGAAAATCGATACGGGCGCAGACCTACCGGTTCCTCCCGGCCCTGCGCTTCGCCGTGGCCCTTCTTCTCATCATCACCCTGTCCCGGCCGGGCAGGGGGGTCCACTATTCGAGCGTCAGGAACCTGGGCGTGGACATCATGATCACCATGGACGTGTCCCTCTCGATGCTCGCGGAGGACTTCCAGCCGAAGAACAGGCTGGCCGTGTCGAAGCAGGTGATCAAGGACTTCGTGGCGCGGCGGAAGACCGACCGCATCGGCATGGTGGTCTTCGCCGGCGAGGCGTACCTCCAGTGCCCCCTTACCCTGGACCACGATATCATACAGGACATCGCCGGAGAGGTCGACTTCGAGTCGGTGCACGTGGACGGCACGGCCATCGGCGACGCCATCGCCCTGTCGACGGCGCGTATGATGGACAGCAAGGCGAAGAGCAGGGTCATCCTCCTCGTCACCGACGGCATGAACAACCGCGGAAGCATCGATCCCGAGACGGCGGCGAAGGCCGCGGCCGAGATGGGCATCCGGATCTACACCGTGGGCATCGGCAAGAAGGGGGAGGCGGTCCCGTATCCGACCGGATTCATGGGGATGAGGCAGCAGGTCATCCTTGACATGGACGAGGATTCCCTTAAAAACATAGCGGAACTAACGGGCGGGAAATATTTCAACGCCACCTCCAGCGGCGTGCTCTGGCAGAACTTCAAGGACATCGACCGCCTCGAAAAGAGCCGGGTCGAGCTGAAACAGTACCATGAGTTCTACGACCGGTTTCAGTGGTTCCTGGTCGCGGCCGCGGCGCTCTTCTTCATCGAGATAATACTCAGATCGGTCGTGTACAGGAAGGTGCCGTGATGTACCAGTTCGGCAATTATCCATACCTGGTCTACATTGTCTCGGTCTCCGCCGTGGTGCTGGGCCTCTTCGCCTTCTACATCGTGTGGAAACGGCGGGCCATCGAGCTGATGAGCCGCGGCGTCGCAAGGAACTACTTGATCCGCGGTTCCGGAACAATCGCGATCGTTAAGCAGGTTCTTGTCTTTCTCTCAATTATCCTCTTCGCCGTTGTCATGCTCCGGCCCCAGTGGGGCGAGCAGGTCCGCGAAGTGAACAACGAGGGCTCCGACGTCCTCATAGCCCTTGACGTGAGCCCCAGCATGCTCGCCCAGGACGTGAAGCCGAGCAGGCTGCAGCGCTCCAAGGACGCGATCCGGCTCATCGTGGAGTCCCTCAGGGGCGACCGTATCGGCCTGATCCTTTTTTCCGGCGATGCCTTTCTTCAATGTCCCCTGACCAACGATTACGGCGCCTTCATGATGTTTCTTGACAGCGCGTCGCCGGATTCGATCAACCTGAAGGGAACGGACATCGGCATGGCCCTCAAGCAGGCGTACCGCGTCTTCCAGAAGAAGCGCCTCACCTCGCGGCTCCTCGTTCTCATAACCGACGGCGAGGACCACGAGGGCACCGCGGAGGAGGCAGCGAAGCTTTTCCGCGACATGGACGTGTCGATCTACACCATCGGCATCGGCCGCACCGGCGGCGAGGTGATTCCAACCCAGGGGAATGATCCGTCCCCGGACAGCTATTACCGCGATGACAGCGGCCGGCTGGTGAAAACGAAAAAAGACGTTTCCTTCCTGAAGCGGATCGCCGGCGCCACCCGCGGCGCCTACATAGACATCTCGGACAGCTTTTCCGGCCTCAAGTTCATCAATGAGATCGTCGACGATCAGCACCGGAACAAGTACGGGTCGCGCATCATCAGGGAGCCGCGCGAGCAGTACCAGGTCTTCGCCTTCATCCTCCTGCTGCTCATCTCCCTTGAGCTGATGCTGCCGGAGCGGAGAAGGTAATCCGCCCCGGCCCCGGAGAGCTGGTCATTTCCGGCATCTGAATATGCCCGGTTTTGGCAAGGAAAATCATTGACAATCCAAAGGTGCATTTTATCCCTGTACTATTCTTTTAACGCCGGGAAAAATCCAATCCCTTTCTACGCGCAGACCGCGCGGGCCTGACCGGTTCGCCGCGACAGCGTTTGGATGCTGGGCTGCCGGGGTTTTTCCCGCTTTCCGGGGAGGGAGCCGCATGCAGAGGGCGGAGACGTTTTTTAAAGTGCTGGTGGTCACGGACAACAGGATCCTGGCCGCCAGCATGCAGGAATATCTGGCCGGAAGCCGGTACAGCGCCGCTGTCTGCTCGGGCAGAACCGGCATTGTCCGCGCCGTTGCCGATGCCATAAAGAAGGACGCCGTTGACATCGTCGTCATCGACATGGCGATGCTGGTGTCCGCCGGCCGTGAACTGGTCAGGACCGTCAGGAAGGCCGAGGGCCGTCCAGACATCGTCATGATAGGCGGCGGGGACCTGGCTTCCCTCAATGCGGATGAAATGAAGAAAGCCGACCATGATTTCGTGCCCCCGGAAATCGATCGTGACCACCTTCTCTCGCTCCTGGAACAGGCCGCGGACCGACGCCAGAGAATCAAGGCTTCCCAGGAGCCGGATCCCTACCGCCAGACATCCCTGATAGACAGGCTGACAGGGCTCTACAACCGGAGCTATTTCCGGGAGCGTGTCGAGCAGGAGATCAGCGCCGCCAGGAGAAAAAGAGGAGATTTTTCGATACTCCTCATCGAGATCAGGGACCTTAAGATAATCAATGAAGACCTCGGCAGGCACGCCGGGGACGATGTCCTGAAGCGGGTGTCCGCAAGCCTGCAGGAGCACTGCCGCGGCTGCGACACCATCGCCCGCTGCGGCGGCGACGAGTTCGGCATCATCCTGTCCGAGGCATCGGTGGAAGGCGCGAAAAAAATCGCCGAGCGGATTCTCTCGTCCTTCACGGCTGACCGGGACAGCGACAGCAGCGGCCGGCCCATCACCGCCTCAATCGGCATATCCTCATATCCTCAGCACGCCGAGGATTCGGAGGGGCTGCTCCGGAAGGCGGACCTGGCCCTCCGGGCCAGCAGGAGCGCCGGGGGCAACCGGTACTCCCTGGGAGAAAACTGACCGGGGGAAGTCCGCATAGCCTGCTGTAACTTTTTTATCCATGATCATTCTTATGAAATAATGATTGGGATGACCCCCCTGTCCCCCTGGGGGGGCATGAAGGATAGACTTCATTATAATAAAAATTCTTTGACATACCGTTGCGGCAATTGAAAATGATAACTGATCGCAGTTGATGCATATGAACCGGGATAATTAAGACTGATGAATTCGGAAAAGAAAAAAAGACGACCCATTGTTATCGATGCGCGCCCCCATGGGGGGACGGGAGTGTCTGATAGATCTCTGTATATCCTCCTTGTCCTTGTTCTGGCCTTTATGTCCATCGCATGGCTCGATCCCTACCGCGACGCGGTTTCAGCCGGGAACGAGGAATATCAGCAAAAAAAGTATAATAACGCCAAGCGCTATTACGAAAAAGCTGAAAAGTACGCACCGGGCGAAGATGATAAAAAGAAGCTTTCCTTCAATATGGGCGACGCCGACTACATGCTGGAGGACTATGATAACGCCCTCGCAGGGTACCAGCGGTCGATACAGTCCGACGACCGCGATGTCCAGAAAAAAGCCTTTTTCAACGCCGGCAACGCCTATGTGAAGCAGAAAAATTACCGCGAGGCGATGCAATCCTACATGAACGCCCTGAAGATAGACCCCAATTACGAGCGGGCGAAGAAGAACATCGAGTACCTGCTGAAACATATGGAGAATAAAAACAAGCAGGATAAGAACAAGGACAACAAGCAGAACGGGGACAACAAGCGGCAGAATAAAGACAAATCCGGCCAGGACAGGAAAAACCAGCAGGAAGACCGGAACCGGCAGCAGCAGAAGCGCGACCGCCAGGGCGGCGGGCAGATGAACCGGGAACAGGTCCAGAATATCCTCCGGTCGCTGGAAAAGAGCCCTGTCCGCCGGCATAAAGGTGGCGGTGATGAAAAAAGGAAGCTTGAAAAATACTGGTAGGCTGCTGGTGTGCGCGGCGCTGGCGCTGTCCCTGGCGCCCGCCCTCGGCGCGGCCCAGCTTGAAACCGAAATCGACGAGGCTGTGATCGAGGTCGGCGATACCACGTCGCTCAAGGTGAAGATGACCGGCGATCCCGGCGATGTCAAGCCGATGAAATATCCCTCCGTTCCGGGGCTCAGGATAGAATACTCCGGCATGGAGCGGAGCTTTGAATACATAAACGGCAAGTCATGGTCAGGCGTGAAGCTCATCTTCATGGTGACCGCCCTCCGGAAGGGCAGCTATCGCATTCCTTCTTTCGTGTTTCAGCGCGGCGGCCAGAAGATGGTGTCCCGCGAGGTGGCCCTTACCGTGACCGGGGCCGGGGCCGGCTCCGAGGGAGGCGGGGAGGAAGGGTCCGCTGCCGGCGATATCAAGTCATCTGTCGAGCTGTCATCGGGCACTGTCTATGTCGGTCAGCCCATCATCATGCGTTATTATCTCCTCTCCTCCGGCCTCAGGGCTACGGTGCACCGCTTCAACGAACATCCCGAGACCAGGGGCTTTGCCATCAAGATGGTCGATGATCCGGCCCATGGCCGCGAGGGCGGCCGGGCGGGGGCCTATGAAAAGGCCCACATCGTGACATTTGCCCTTATACCGGCCGGGGCCGGCACCTACCGCGTCGGCGGCGGTTCCGCAACGGTATCGGTCGAGACGCCGATACGGCGCCGCAGGGACGATTTCTTCGGCTTCAACGTCCCCGGCATGTCGCGGCCGCAGGAACTCCCCTTTGACACGAGGCCCGTCACCATCATGCCGCTGCCGGCGCAGGGAAAGCCGGAAAAATTCCAGGGCGATATCGGCAGCTTCACGATGAAGGCTGAATACGGAACGGAGAAGGTGAAGGTCTACGAGGAGAAAAAGGTCACGGTCACCGTTGAAGGGAGCGGCAATCTGATCACCATGACCAAACCGTATGTGGAGAAGGATATGCCGGGGCTCAAGGTGATATCGGAGGAGGGGGAAAGCTCCATAACCCTCGATGGCGAAAGGCTCAGGGGGAGCAGGAAGTTCATCTATACTCTGGTGCCGGAGAAGGCCGGCGAGATCAACGCGGGCCGGATCATGTTTTCCTTCTTCAATCCCGACAGCGGCAGATACGAAACAGCGGAGACAAAGGAGATCTCCTTCGTCGCGACCGGGGACGGCGGCAAGACGGGGACCCGTTTTGACAATGAGGGAGAAGAAAAAAAACTGGACCTCAATCCCCTTTATTTTGTCCTTATTGTACTCGCCGTGGCGGGAACGGTGGTCTTTGTCGTGCTCTGGGAGCGCAGGCGCTACAGCCTGGTGACGGCCGCCGGCGGCCGGGAACGGGATGACGCCGCGGAGAAGGAGACCGCTGACGAACGGGACTACTCCGTCGATGCGGCGGGCGCCGCCGACCGGGGCGACAGCGAGGGGTTTCTCAAGGCGGCCGAAAAGGCCCTTGAACAGGCGCGCAGGATGTTCGGCGGCTCCGTGCCGGAAAGCGCGGAAAAGGATATTGCGCGCATCAGGGAAGAAATATACGGATACAAGTTCGGCCGCGGTTCGGTCGCTGCCGAAGACATGAAGCGGATCCTTGCAGAAATCCGTAAATTAAAGGCGTGATGGACACGGGCCGATAGGCGCGCAGGCGCTTCAGCGCCTGCCGGTAACACGTCACACTCTATCCTTCGACTCCTGCCAGAGGTTCTCCATCTCGCCGATGGTCATCTCCTCGAGGTTTTTCTCCATTCCCGCCGCACGCTTCTCGATATACTGAAACCGCCGGATGAATTTGCTTATGGTCTTCTCCAGGGCCTCTTCGGGATTGATGTGCATGAAGCGCAGCAGGTTGGCGATGCTGAAGAGGATGTCGCCGGCCTCGTCGGTTATCTTGTCCCTGTCCGTTGTGGCTATGGCACCCTTGAGCTCTCCCACCTCCTCGTCCAGCTTGGCGGCCACGTCCTCGATGCGCTCCCAGTCAAAGCCGACCCGGGACACCTTCTGCTGGATCCGGTACGCCTTGAGGAGTGCCGGGAGGTGTTTCGGCACGCCGTCCAGGATAGATTCGCGGTGCGGCTTCTCGGCCTTCTTGATCTGCTCCCACCGGTCCGCCACGTGGTCGGCGTCCCTCACCGTCGCGTCCCCGAACACATGGGGATGGCGCAGTATGATCTTGTCTATGATGGATCGGGCGACATCGTCAATGGCGAACTCGTTTTGCTCCCGGGCGATCTCCGCGTGGAGGTATATCTGGAGGAGGATGTCCCCCAGCTCCTCGCGGATGTAGGCCGGGTCGCCGCTCTCGATGGCGTCGAGGGCCTCGTAGGCCTCCTCGATGAGGTAGGGGCGCAGTGACTCGTGGGTCTGTTTCCTGTCCCAGGGACAGCCGTTTTCCCCCCGCAGGGCGGCGATGATCTCGGCGAATTGGTACAGCGGGCGTTTTTCCTTGAATTCCATGACTCTAGAGAGGGGCATCCCGATGCGGCGCGTCAACGTTTTTTTTGAACAAATATCATCCTGACCAGTCTAATAAAGTAAAATCTTGACAGCAGAGTCAGGATTGAATATCATTACATTTTAGATTACTGGAGAGGGTTGCATGGAAAGAAGCAAAAGAACCGCAGCGGCAATTATCACACTGTTCTCGTTTTTCATCATCGCCGGACCGGGGCTGGCACATGCAGCGGACCAGGCCGGTGAAAAAAAAGAAACCATTGAGAGCCAGAAGAAGGCAAACGAGGAGCTCGTCAAGAGCCTGCAGGACCTGACGCAGTCAATTAAACAGCTCAATGAGTCGGTGAAAAGAAGGATCACCAGGGACACGGAGAAGGTCGTCATGGATTCGAACGACAGGGTGAAGAAAAACCTGGGGGACATCCGTAAAAAGCTTGAAGAAATCGCGAAAAGCCTGAAGAAAGACGGCACGCTGGTCAAGGACAGCGTCACCGGTACCGTCAATGATTCGGTCAAAGACCTGAAAAAGACCGTAGACCAGATCAACGAATCGGTGAAGAAAGACGGCGCCGCAGGAAAGTGACCGGAGAGCATCATGCAGAGGGAAATCGTATACGACACGCTGGAGTCGTACCTGGAAGGCCTGAAGGGCCAATCCATAACTAAAATATCATTCAGCGAAACCAGCGAAAAGCGCGCAGAGCAGGTCGAGCCGGGGAAGCTCCAGGTCGTCCATGTTGACCGGGTCGAGCTGATCAGCTACAAGGATTCCATTATATACAAATGCGCCCTGAAAGACGTCGACCGCGAGGAACTGTTCAACCGGCTGACCGCGGATGGGTTCGACGTGACCCGGCGCAGCAGGAACATAACCTGAGAACGCCCATGGCAGCGCTGCTTGAAGTAAAGAACCTGAATGTCCGGTTCCCTCTTTCCGGGGGCGATATCCTCGCGGTGAGGGATGTTTCCTTTTCCCTGGAGAAGGGCCGCACTCTGGGTTTTGTCGGGGAGTCGGGATGCGGCAAGTCCGTCACCGCCTATTCGATCCTCGGACTCGTCCCGCCGCCGGGGGTGATTGATTCCGGGAGCATACGATACCGGGGAGAAGATATCGTCCGCATGGACGATGACCGTATTCGGCAAATCCGCGGCAAGGAAATCGCCATGATATTCCAGGAGCCGATGACCTCCCTCAATCCCGTATTCACCATCGGCTACCAGATTATCGAAAGCATTAGTCTCCACCTGGGCATGGGCGACCGCGAGGCCCGCGAGTACGCGGCGGAGCTCCTTGACAGCGTGGGAATACCTGATCCGGCCCGCCGCCTCGACTCGTATCCCCATGAGCTTTCCGGCGGCATGCGCCAGCGCGCGATGATCGCCATGGCGCTATCCGCGTCTCCGTCGATACTGATAGCCGACGAGCCGACCACCGCCCTTGATGTCACCATACAGGCGCAGATACTGGACCTCCTCATCAGGCTCCAGGACGAGCGGAAGATGTCTCTCGTGCTCATAACCCACGACCTGGGGATCGTGGCCAACATAGCCGACGAAATCGCCATCATGTACGCCGGGGAGATCGTGGAATTCGGCAGGACCGGGGACATTTTCAGGAAACCGGGGCATCCCTACACGAGGGGTCTCTTCAGCGCGATACCGCGCATCGGCGAAAACCGGAAGCGTCTCATGACCATCCCCGGCATGGTGCCCGCCATGACATCGGCCCCGACAGGGTGCGTGTTTTATCCCCGCTGCGGCATGAGCATCAGCGCATGCGACCGCGCGCCCGTAGCGATGAGGGGCGCACGGGGCCGCGCCGTGCGATGCATACGATACCGGGCCGGTTAGAGGTGCATGATCCGGGGCGCCGGCTGGCGCTCCGCGGCGGGCAGCCGGGCGGTTACTGCAGTTCGGCCAGGTGTGCGGCAATGAGTTCTTCGGTTATGGTCCTGTTATCTTTCATTTTAAGGTAAATTTCTTCCGCAATAACAGACGCTATCATTTCCTTCGCATCAGCCTCGTCGTGTCCATTGGCCACAAGGCGTTCAAAGGTTGACTTGATTGCCGGCGGGTCGTTGTCCCGTATCTGGATCTCTATTGACTGCATGATGATTTTATGTAAATCTAAACCGTCCTCGATGGTCATCTCCGTCCCCTCCGTTGCCAGAAGACAGGTGCGGCGTAATCAGCCGCCTGTCAGGCTGTGTATGGTATCAATATACAGCGGCTTTGAAATATTACAAGAATAATTCCGCCGTTCAGGCTGATGAAAAAACGGCCGCAATGACGAATAGGCTTGACGGATAGCCGGAATCATGGCTATTATTTACAGGGAGGGTGAGAGCGATCTCCATATGAACAATAACATGAATAATGTCCTGATCCTTGATCCCGGGTCGCATAAAAAAAACATCCTCCAGGATATCCTGTCAAAGGCGGGCTTCAATATCCACCTGTCCAGCGGCATGGATGATGCCATGGCCGCTCTTGCAACGTTTAAGCCCGATATCATCCTCTGCAGGGCAAGCAGCAGGGTGCTGAAAGATAGCATCCAGCTCTGCGGGTTCCACGACGCCGCCGAGGAAAAAAATATCCCCTTTGTCGTGGTGTCGGCCGTATCGGACGTTGAGTCGTTCCTCAAGGTCCTTGGGCGCGGGGTGACCCATTCCATCATGCCCCCCTTCAGCATGGAGTTCCTGGTCAAGCGCATCAACGAGATACTGAACTGGGAGAAGCCCGCGGATGAAGGCGGGCCCGTTGACATTAACTTCAGGTACCGGGGAGCCATGCATTCATTGCGCCTCAGGCCTTCACAGCTGGCCCAGTTCGTCATTTCCATGCTGAGCAATTCAATAAACCACTCGCTGACCCTCAATGCCGTTATGCAGAAGAAAAACCTCCTTCAACAGAGGATGTGCCGGCCGGAGCTCTTTGAGGGGATTAAGACAAAAACCGAGGCCGAGCTTCACATGGAGATGGAGCTGAACAGGGGGCTGGAACGGGGCGAGTTTGATCTTTACTATCAGCCGATCATGTCGATTGCCGAAGAGAGGATTACCGGCTTCGAGGCCCTCATTCGCTGGAACCACCCCGAGAACGGTTTCATTTCCCCCGATGATTTCATTCCCTTCGCCGAACGGCTCCCCTTTATCATGTCCCTCGGCTACTGGGTCATTGAGACGGCGGTGAAGCAGATCGGGAAATGGCACGACGCCTTCGCCATCAGCCATCCCGTCCACGTAGGCGTCAACCTGTCAGCAAACCAGTTCGTCAATCCGGGGCTGAGCGACGGCATCGCCGAGATCATCAGGAACAACAACGCCGACCCGTCCCTTATCGCCTTCGAGATCACCGAGAGCGCCTTCATGAGCGACATGGAAACCGCCAACGTGCAGCTTCTCAAGCTCAAGTCCAGCCAGCACAGCATACTGATGGACGACTTCGGGACGGGGTACTCGTCCCTCAGTTACCTGCAGCATTTTCCCGTTGATATCCTTAAAATAGACCAGTCCTTCGTCCGGTGGATGCACATAGACGAGCAGAGCCTGAGCATAGTCCGGTCGGTGGTCGGCCTCGCCCATAACCTCGGCATGAAGGTCGTCGCCGAGGGTCTCGAGGAGAAGGAACACCTGGCCAAGCTGAGGGAGCTTGAGTGCGACTTCGGCCAGGGCTATCTCTTTTCCGTGCCCCTCGACGCCGAGTCGGCCGGTAATTACCTGGGACAGTTTTTTCGAAAGAAAAAGAACAGGTCTGCCCGCATCTGACGACAGAACAACGTGACCCCGCCTTCATGTCATATCTCGTAGTTCTTCTGCAGATTTTTGTACGAGAGCGCCTCTAAAATGTGCGCCTTCTCAACGGAACCTGATCCGGCGAGGTCGGCGATGGTCCTGGCCGTCTTGAGGACCTTGAAAAAGGAACGCGCCGTTATGCAGGCGCGCTTCACCGCCAGATCGAGGACCTCCTCGGCGTCGGCCTTGAGCCGGCAGTGCTCCCGTACCTCCTCCTGGTTCATGCGCGAATTGAAGCGGGTGGCGCTTCCGGTGAAACGCGCCGCCTGCCGTTCCCTCGCTTCAATGACGCGGTTTTTAATCACGGCCGATGACTCGTGTGTGCCCCCGGAGAAGAGGTCCCGGGAGGGGACCCGCCCCACCAGCACCTCGATGTCGATACGGTCGAGTACCGGCCCGGCGATTTTCTGGAAGTGGCCCCTGACCAGGTGCGGCGGGCAGACGCAGGGGATCTCGCCGTCGAAAAGATGGCCGCACCGGCAGGGGTTGCTCGCCGCCACCAGCATGAAATCGGCCGGGAAGCGGAAAGTCCCGAAGACCCTCGAAACGGTGATCTCATGGTCCTCCAGGGGCTGGCGCAGCGCCTGGATTACGTTGCTCTTGAATTCAACGAATTCGTCCATGAAGAGGACCCCGTTATGGGCCAGGGAAACCTCTCCCACGGTCGGGATGGTGCCGCCGCCGGTCAGGGCGACATCCGACGATGTGTGGTGGGGGGAGCGGAAGGGAGGTCTTGTCACCAGTCCCTTCCCGTTGAGGTGGCCCCCGACGCTGTGGATCATGGTGGTCTCAATGGCCTGCGCCTTGCTGAGCTGCGGCAGGATGGTGGGTATGCGCCTGGCGAGCATGGTCTTTCCCGAGCCGGGCGATCCGTACAGCAGTATATTGTGGTGGCCCGCGGCGGCTATCTCTATGGCGCGCTTCGCGGATTCCTGCCCGCGCACGTCCGCAAGGTCGAGGCCTTCGATGGGGTCAACGAACTGCCGCTCATCGGTAAAAGGCCGGACCCGGCCGCACAGCGCGTCCAGGGCCTCGCCAATGGTCCTGACGGGATATACATCGATGTCGCCGATGGCGGCGGCCTCGTGCCGGTTTTCGAAGGGGACGATGACGGCCCGGTAGCCCTGACGGTATATCGCGATGATCATGGATATCACGCCGCGGACCGGCTTGACGCGGCCGTCAAGGGATAGCTCGCCCACCATCGGGACGGCGGCGGGGTCTACCTCCGTCTGGCCCGTCGCGTGGAGTATCGATACGGCGACGGGAAGGTCGAAGGTGGCACCCTGCTTCTTGAAGCCCGCCGGTGCCAGGTTGACGACGAAATTTTTCGGGGGAAATTCGTGCCCGGAATTTTCTATGGCGGAGCGGATGCGCTCCCTTGATTCCCGGATGGTGGAATCGGGCAGGCCCACGATCGTGAAATTCGGCAGACCGCGGATGATGTCGACTTCGACCTCGATGATGCGGGCATCAATGCCGTGAATCCCGAAGGAAATTGATTTTGATAACATGGACTATTTCTCCTGCCGCTGCCGCGTTTCATGAGCCTTTGCTGTCTATACGATGTAAGCTGAGAAATTGTTAAAAAAATATGCCCATGGCATAATTTTTTTTGATGCGTTTTTTTTTGATTCAAAAAGGAGGCCGGTCACCGGTTCGGATTTTTCCGGAAACCGTTGTGGGCCATCGGGAATCATCTTATGTCGCATGCGGAAAAATGTGTCGATCTTCGGGTTGACATGCCATGATATCGTGCGTATATTGATGTTACATTCACCATTTATTACGATACAGCCATGGGCAGAAGAGCGGATATCATCGTAAAAAGTATTCTTCTTCTGACGGCATCAGTTTATTATGCCGGTGCATCCCACGATGAGGCAGCAGAAATGCTGTTTCTTTTTCTTTCTGCCGTATTTCTCCCGGCGGCTTTATGTATGTCCGCCGTAACGAATAGGTGTGCAGTTGTGATATGCGGATCGCGTCAAATTTGAATATTTAGGGGAATGTTCTTTTAATATAAAATTTTTCCGATGAAGATAATCCTGATGCTATGACGTGCGCAGAACAAACAATGAATGCGTGGTGAGATTTCGATGGAAAAAATACTGGTCGTAGATCATGAATTATCCAATCTGTACGAATACAACAACATTCTTTCAGCAGCCGGATACGGCGTCATAACGGCCGTTGACGGAAAGAAGGGGATTGAAAAGTACGGCAAGGAAAAACCCGACCTTGTCCTTATGGACGTCATGATACCGGGCATCAACTGCTATGAGACGGCCCGGCTTATCCGGGAGGAGAGCAAGTCTCCCCACCTGCCCATTATCTTTATATCAAACGCGCTTAATGACATAGAGTCCAGCCTGAACGCCCTTGAATCCGTCGCCGTTGATTTCCTCATTAAGCCCGTTGAGGACAAGGCCCTCCTGCTGAAGATCAGGGCGTCCCTGCGGATGAAGCACCTGTACGATGAGCTCTATGCCACGCGGAACATGCTGCAGAGGAGCGAGGCCAAATACCGCACGATCCTTGAAACCATGCAGGACGGCTTTTTCGAGGTCGATACAAACGGCAACCTGACATTTTTCAACGCCGCTGCAACGGAAATCCTCGGATATCCGAGAGATAAGCTGATGGGGATGAATTTCCGCGAGATCACGACCAGCGAAGCTGCCGTCGCCGCCGAGAAGCATTATGCCGAGTTTCAAAAGAGCGGCAAGCAGAACGACCTGAAGGAGTATGAAATTACCAGGGGTGACGGCAGCAGGAGGCTCATTGAGATTTCGGCCACCGTGATCAGGGACAGGGATTCCATACCGGCCGGTTTCCGCGGCATCATCAGGGACATCACCGAGAAGAAGAACGCCGCGAGCGAACTGCTGATCAAGAGTTTTGCCGTTGAAAAATCGATTAATGCCATCGCGATCATGGACACGAAAGGCAGGTGCACTTTCGCGAACAACTCGTTTCTCATGATGTGGGGCTGCGAAGGAAAGGATGAGGTGCTGGGCAAGTTCATAACGGATTTCTGCCATCCGGACAACCGCGATGATTTCTTCAACATCCTCGAGGTGCTTGAGGAAATCGGCAGCTGGGTCGGGGAGCTGTCCCTCAAGAAAAAAGACGGTTCCGTCTTTTTCGTCATCCTCTCCGCCGCACTGATAAAAAATGAGAACGATGATACCATCGGCATCATCATGTCCTTTGTCGATATAACGCTGCGCAAGAAGGTCGATTATTCCTTGAAGGAAAGCAAGGATATTCTCACCAAGCGCACCAAGCTGATGGAAAAGGACCTGAGGATCGCCAAGACGGCCCTCGACGGGATCATCACCCAAAAAATTCCTGTCGTTTCATCGGTCCAGGCGGACTACCGGTATTATCCAATGGAAACCCTGGGAGGTGATTTTTTCTGTTATTATCCCTACGGGAATGATGCCCTGGGGGTTTTTATCTGCGATATTTCAGGTCACGGCGTGGCGTCATCGCTCTTTCTCACGCTGCTGAAGTCGATAACGGACAAGCTTTCGATGAAATTCGGGGACTCGCCGGCCGAATTCGTAACCCAGCTCAACCTGGAACTGGTGGGGCACATGTCATCGTTTTATATTACCGGCATATACGGTCTCTTCTCCCGGGAAGTACAGTCGAAGCAGGTATTCTTTACGTACTCCAACGGCGCCCACCCCGGTCCGATCCTGGTTAAGAAAAATGGATTGATAAAGCTCCATACGGCGAAGAGCACGCTGATCGGCATCAGCAATGACATATCATACGGCAACACGGTCATTACGATGGAGAGGGAAGACCGGCTTTTCCTTTATACGGACGGGATACCCGAGACCCTGAATCCGCAGCGTGACATGATAGGATTTGAAGACGGCCTCCTCGGATTGTTCAAGAAATCCAACCAGTTCAACCTCAGCGAAAACCTCGATTATATCGTCAACCAGGTGAGCCATTTCAGGAACGGCGCCGACATTAACGATGATATGCTCCTCATGGGGTTCGAAGCCCGGTAGGCGGGCGGTGCCGCTCAGGCATCTTTCCATGTCGCCGCCCGCGGATGGACTCGCTGTAGTCGTCAGACCTGTTGCAGGGGCATAGTGACAGTCACTCCACGTGTGGCCACGGCGTTTTGGCGGGAATAAAATATCCCGGGGCGCCAACTTGTGGTTGACAGGAGCCGTATCGCGCATATACAATCAATGAACCAGGATAGATAACAATTATTTCAGGAGTTTGCCGATGTATAAAAAAGCAATGGGTGTCCTTTGCGTGATTGGCGTTGTCGCGGTATCTGCCGCGCTGTATGCAGAAAAGAAATTTACCTATTCAGTCCATGGCATCGCCTTTGATGCGAGCCTTGAATTTTCCCGGCCGGCGAAAGCGGGAGCCGATGCCATGCTCATGGTGTATCCCCTCAACGCGGACCCCGGGAAAGAAAACATGAGCATCACCATGGTGCTCTATGACCGGAACGCGCAGAAGCTGATGGGCATGGGCGACACGGGCCTTCTGAATTACACGAGGACGGTGTTCATGGGATCGGCTGACCCCGGAAAGCCTGTCGAGAGGGTTTTCGCGGGGAAAAAAGTCAGGGGACAGGCGCTGAAGAAGATAATTCCCGTCCCTTCAACGGTCGAAGTATACCTGATCACGCTGTCGAAAGGGAACAAGATAGGGATCGGCATCAGCTACAGCAAAAACATGAAGGAGGATTCCGCCCGGCAGGTTATCGATGAAATCGCGGCATCCCTGCGGGAACAGCCGGGCAGATAATATGTGTTGACAGGGAAAATCCCTGTGCTGATACTTATGGCCTGTTTCCGGGCGGCCTTCTGTTGAATGATGACTTGAGACGGCCCGGCAGTTTGCAACACCGGTTTTATCAATTACACCAGGGAGGAAATTCATGATAAAAAAAGGACTCGTTATCGCAATGGCGCTCTTTATATCGGGAGCATTATCGGCCGCCCCAAAAATGAAGCCCTGCAACGCCCTCAAGATTGACCGCTGCAAGGAAAGGAAGGACTGCGTGTGGATCGATGCGCACAAAACCAAAGACGGCAAGGATGTCAAGGCGCACTGCAAGTGCAAGGGGAAATGCGCGAAGTAACAGGATTCGACTGTTGCCGGCGAAAACGGGATGGGCGGAACCGCCGCATCCCGTTTTTTTTTGCGGTGAATCCGTTCCGTCCATGGCGGAAAAATCATAATACCATATTACCCGCGGCAGGATTTATCCCATTATTGAAGACAGCGCCTTCCTGAGTTCATCAAAGCGGTACGGTTTCCCGATCACTCCTGCAAATCCATAGTCACGGAAATTCGACAGAACCGGGTCGGTGGAGTAACCGCTTGACACGATCGCTTTCAGGTCCGGATTGATGGCCTTGAGGGCGGCGATTGTTTCCCTGCCGCCGGTTCCGCCCTTGATGGTAAGATCAAGGATTACGCAATCATAGGGCCGCCCTTCGCCGAGGGCGTTTTTGTACAGTTCCACCGCCTGCTGTCCGTTCAGGGCCTGTGTGACGGTGAAGCCCATGTGTTCGAGCATTTTTGTGGCCACGGTAAGAACCGAAGCGTCATCGTCCATGATGAGGAGAGACCCTGCCAGGGCGGAGGGCTGGGCTGCCGCTGAAGATTTCCGTGCAGGCGCATCCCCGGTAGCCGGCAGGAAAAGCTCGAACAGGGTGCCGCTGCCTTCACGGGAGGAGACATTGATGAATCCATTATGGTTCTGGATGATTGAAAGTGAAAGAGTCAAGCCAAGACCGCTCCCGGACTCCTTGGTGGAGAAGTAGGGATCGAATATCCGGTCGATTATTTTTTTGGGGATGCCGGGGCCGGTATCCCGGATGGATAGCTTGACGAATTTGCCGCGCCTGCCGGATTTCAGGTCCCTTTTGAAGAGATTGACGTTTTCCGCTGATATGACGATTCTTCCGCCCTTCGGCATCGCCTGTATGGCGTTCAGCACGATATTCTGGATCACCTGGCTTATCTGGTTAACATCAATGGAAACGTTCATCAGATTTTCGCCGAAGTTGAACTCGCAGGTGACATCGGACCCGCTGGCGACGAAAAGGGCGGTGTCCCTGACGATATCCTCGATGGACGTCACTTCCTTCAGAGGTGACCCTCCCTTTGAAAAGGCCAGGAGCTGCCGCGTCAGGTCCCTGGCGCGCAGTGAGGCCTCTTCTGCCTCCCGGATGAGAAGGCCGGCCTGCTCCGCATCCCCTTCTTTCGATTTCAACCGGGCCAGGGATAGATTGCCGATGACCGCCGTGAGCAGGTTGTTGAAATCATGGGCTATCCCGCCGGCGAGGATTCCCAGGGACTGTATCTGGGCCACCTTTTCAAGGGCGCGGGTCTGGTCCAGGTATTTCCGCATGAATCCGATTATGGAGAGCATGACAAAAAGCGTGAGGCCCAGGCTGAAGCGCGAAAAAAACAAGTCACTCAGGATGATATGGGTGCGATGGTATATATAATAAAGATCATCGATGGCGCCCACCATGCAGAGAATGGATCCGCCCAGAACATAGATCAGGTAGGTCAGATTCCTGTGTATGTAGAGATAGATCGAAAATGACACGATTAAATACAGCATCATGGCCATGAGAATATAGTCCTTGATGGATGAGAGGGGCCCCATTTCCCCCCTGCCATAATGGCCGTGGTGGGTGAGCCATGTTTGCCTGTGGAGTGTCTGCGAAACGAAAATATCCGGATCGGTGAAGGCTGTAATCGTCACGGCCAGCGAGAAGACCAGCCCGAGACCCGTCAGGATGGCATTTACACGGGTTTGGGTCCTGTTATTGTCAAGCATGTAGATAATGAAAAAAGGGATCGCGAAGGCATACCAGACCAGGGAAAGCTGTTCCAGCCGGTGGAACCACATCCCGAGGCGCACATCCTCGATCCACCCGCTGTACAGGATAATCGCTTCGCTGAGCACAAAGAGCAATGCCAGCAGGCATATGACGACCGACGCCAGGTGGAGCCGTTCCCGGGATTTCAGGAAGGTGTATGACACGATAATGGTTCCGATAGTCAGAAAACCTATGCAGAAGCACTGAACGATCAGCGGGTATAGTATTAAGCTTTTATCAAATGTAATCATATGCCGTTGTTACATGATATATGAATAATAATCATTATATCAAAAAACGTGTCGCTTTTTTTCCCGATAATAGGCAAATATTCATTGAACAGCAGCGACTCCATTGTGAGGATTGGCGCGAAACAGGATCTGACAGCATGATTACCCTGGGCAACATAACACTGGCGAGCCCCCTGATGCTGGCGCCGATAGCCGGCTTCACCGATTCCCCTTTCCGGAGAATAGCCCGCAGGCACGGCGCAAGCCTGGTGGTGACCGAGCTTATTTCCGCCGAAGGCATAGTCCGGAACAACAGGAAGACCATGGACCTCCTCGCCTATGACGAAGAGGAACGGCCCGTGGCAGTCCAGATTTTCGGGAATAATGCGGAAATCATGGCGGAAGCCGCCTCAATAGTTGAAGGCCTCGGCCCTGATATCATTGACATCAACATGGGGTGCCCGGCCCGGCGCATATGCGCCTCCGGATCCGGGGCCGCGCTGCTCCTTGATCCGGGGAAGGTATTCCGGATAGCGGAAAGCATCGTGAAACGGGTCCGGATACCGGTTACGGCCAAGATACGGATCGGCTGGGACCATGGGTCCCTGACGTACTTCGACACGGTGAAGGCCCTGGAGGATGCCGGCGTATCGATGATCTTCGTGCACGGAAGGACCCGGGCCCAGCAATACGGTGGGTCAGCTGACTGGGATGTCATCCGCGCCATTGCCGGAAAGGCCAGGGTGCCGGTCGTCGGCAACGGCGATATCCGCTCCCATGAGGAGGCCCGTAAGCGCATGGCTTCTTCCGGATGCCCGGCCGTCATGATCGGACGCGGCGCCATAGGGAACCCCTGGATCTTTTCCGGAATAACGCCAACGCCTGCTGAAATAGTGGACCAGATCAAGAAGCATCTCGACCTGATGATCGAAGCAAATGGTGACAGGGGCATCATGCTCATGCGCAAGCATTTTGTCAGGTATATCCATGCGTTCCGGGGGGCCAGGAATATACGGAAGGACCTGGTTGTGGCCAGTGACCGTGAAACTGTCCATAAAATTCTGGATTCATTGGTTGACGGCTAAGCATCCCCGGTATTGGTGTCAGAGTTAAAATTTTAAATAATGTCAAGATTGCTTATAACCTTCCCCGGGGGTAGAGCAGGATATACATTAGACATGTTGCAAATCTGTTTTTTCGGGGTCAAGGGGCGAAGCCCCTTGAAAGCCCCCCGCAGGGGGCTTTTTTCATATTCCTATTAAAAACCTTGACTATATTAAAGTAGATTTTATTAATGCACCATACTCCGGGAAGGGAGTGTGATCAGAAAAACCAGCATGCCGAATATCAAGGATGACCTTTTTATTAATCTGAATATACCCTGACGTTTTAGGATATTCGGTTCAAGGAGATGTCCAGTGAATTCATGTTCGATTCCGGAAGCAATAGAGGAAATCCGCAATGGAAGAATGATAATCCTGGTCGACAATGAGGACCGGGAAAATGAAGGCGATCTTGTCATAGCCGCGGAATACTGCACGCCGGACATAATTAATTTTATGGCCACCCATGGCAGGGGACTTATCTGCGTGCCGATGACCCAGGAGCGTTCCCGCAAACTCGAGCTGGATCTCATGGTTGAAAACAACCAGGACAAGTATGGGACGGCCTTCACGGTGTCGGTGGATGCCCGCGAGGGAACCACCACCGGGATCTCGGCATATGACAGGTCCCACACGGTGAAGATCCTCATCAATGACGACACAAAACCGCAGGACCTCAGGAAGCCGGGGCATATATTCCCCCTTGCGGCGCGGAAGGGGGGCGTGCTGGTCCGCGCCGGTCATACCGAAGGCGTCGTTGACCTGACCAGGCTCGCCGGCCTCAAGCCGGCGGGCGTCATTTGCGAAATCCTCAACGACGACGGCACCATGGCCCGCCGGCCGGACCTTGACAAGTTCGCGGAGAAGCACGGCCTGAAAATCGCAACCATCGCCGATCTCATCAAGTTCAGGCAGCACAAGGAGCGGCTGGTGCACCGCGTATCCGAAGCGAACCTTCCCACCATCCACGGCGATTTCACCATCATCGCCTACGAGACCGAGGTCGGCGATGCGACCCATGTCGCCCTGGTAAAGGGTAATGTCGAGGGGAAGGAAAACGTGCTGGTGCGCGTCCACTCCGAGTGCCTCACCGGCGACGTATTCGGATCCCAGAGGTGCGACTGCGGTTCCCAGATACACAGGGCCATGGAGAAGGTTGACCGCGAAGGACTGGGGGTGATTCTCTATATGCGCCAGGAGGGACGGGGGATCGGTCTCGGCAACAAGATCAAGGCCTATCACCTCCAGGACAAGGGAATGGATACCGTCGAGGCGAACATAGAACTCGGTTTTCCGCCTGACCTCCGGGACTACGGCATCGGGGCGCAGATACTGGTGGATCTCGGCCTGCACAAGATAAGGCTCCTTACGAACAACCCGAAAAAAGTCATAGGCCTGGATGGATACGGCCTTGAGATCGTTGAGCGCGTGCCCATCGAAATCGAGCCTCATGAGGACAACGTGGAGTACCTGAGGGCGAAGCGGGACAAGATGGGACATCTGATACTGAGCAACGAGGAAAAAAAGAAAAAGGACGATGAATAATAACGAGGCCAAAATACTTGTTGTTGATGACGAAGAGGTGATCCGCTATTCATTGCAGAAAAAACTCTCGCGCCTCGGCTACAAGGTCATCTCCATGGATAAGGCCGAAGATGTTCTCTACCTGCTGAAAAACGGGGAGAAGGTCGATCTGGTCATCACCGACATCAAGCTGAGAAAAATGGACGGCATAGAGCTCCTCCGCCGCATACACGGCCTGGATGAGCCGATCCCGGTCCTCATCATTACCGGCCATGGCAACGTCGAGGATGCCATCAGGGCCCTCCGCTACGGCGCAAGTGATTTTATCCGCAAGCCCTTTGATATCAATGACGTTGCTTCGTCGGTGCGCGTCATCCTTAACAGGAAGCATGAAAAGAAAATAGCCGAGCGTTTTGCCCGGTTCGTCGTTTACGAAAAAGGCTGCTACCGGATACCTGTCGATGAATCAATCATAAACGCAATATCGTACAACCTGACCAAAGACCTGGTCCCGACTGGATTATGCAATAATACCACGGCGGAGAACATCTCCCTGGCGCTCCAGGAAGCCATCAGCAATGCCATGTTCCATGGGTGCCTGGAGATTTCCTCGTCCATCAGGGAGGAACTCGGCATAAAGGGCTACAACGATGAGATCGAGAAACGCAAGGCTGACGAGAAATATGCCAACCGTCGCGTTACCATCACCTATGAATTGAACAACGATTATGTGGAATATATAATAGAGGATGAAGGGAGCGGTTTTGACTACAACTCCCTCCCTGATCCTCGGGACCCGGAGAACTTTTTCCGCAACAGCGGGCGGGGGCTTCTTATCATACGCATACATCTTGATGAAGTCGGCTGGAACGAGAAGGGAAATGCATTAAGGCTCCGCAAGTACCGGGTCGACAGAAACGGCGCGAATTGATGTATCTCGGTAATCAACCTGGAGGGGGGGATTTGTTATGTTCAGTGTCAAGTGGGAGGGCGATGCGGTTACGATTCTTGACCAGCGCCTCCTTCCGAAGAAGGAGGTCTACAATACATACAGTAATTTCTGCGATGTGGCCGATTCTATCCGCAACATGGAAACCCGGGGGGCTCCCCTTATCGGCATAACCGCGGCAATGGGGATCGCCCTTGCAGCAAAGCATTCGAAAGCTTCCGCCGTCGGCGCGTTCAAAGAGGAAATGAAAGGTGTCTGCGATATTTTTACGGCCACGCGCCCAACAGCCGTGAGCCTCTTTGCGGCAGTTAACCGCATGAAAAAGATCATAGAGAACGGGAATGATGTCGCGGCTGTTAAAAAGCTTCTTGAGCAGGAAGCTGTCGCCATCTACAATGAGGACATTGAAGCGAACAAGGCTATCGGCAAAAACGGTGCCCGTTTCATCAGCGACGGCGATATCGTAATGACGCACTGCAATACCGGCGCCCTTGCCACCGGCGGTTACGGAACCGCCCTCGGCGTTATCCGGTCGGCAGTGGCGGAGGGGAAAAAGATACAGGTATATGCCTGCGAAACGCGGCCCTACCTTCAGGGCGCCCGGTTAACAGCATGGGAGCTCTTGCAGGACAATATCCCGGTTACCCTGATCACCGATTCGATGTCCGGCTATTTCATGAGGAGCGGCATCGTAAAAAAAGTTATCGTTGGCGCCGACCGTATCGCGGCAAACGGCGATGTCGCGAACAAGATCGGCACCTATACGCACGCGGTCCTTGCCAGGGAGAACGGGTTGCCATTCTATGTGGCCGCCCCGGTTTCGACCCTTGACTCCGAAACCAAGAGCGGCAATGATATCCCGATCGAGGAGCGAAGCGTCGAAGAGGTCGCATTTATAATGAACGAACAGATCGCCCCTGAGGGGATATCCATTCGGAATCCGTCTTTTGATGTAACACCGGTAAAATATATATCAGCCATCATCACTGAAAAAGGGGTCGTGGAAAACCCTGCTTCAGCGGGAATCGGCAAGTTGTTGAAGCAATGAAGCAGATACGCGCTGAGATCATTATCAATGTTCCTGCCTCCGCGGTCTGGAATATCATTACCGATTTTGATTCTTATCCCCGGTGGAACGGCTTCACTCCCCGCATCACCCTCAGGAATTCTGATTTTGCCGAAGGAGCCGAGTTCGATCTTGACTGCCGGATGACTGACCGGAAGCTTTTAAAGAATGAACATGAGGTGATACTTGCCATCGACAGGGGGAAATTCCGTTTTTGCATGGGGACGTCCAGGACGAAGGGCAGGCCCGGCATTACAAGCTATCGGTGGCAGATGTGCAAACCTCTCGATGAAAACCGCGTGCGATTTATCAATTACGAGGAATTCCACGGTCCCCTCGCTCCCCTGGTTTACCTGATGTATTCCAAAAAGCTGAGCATGGCCTTCAGGAAATATTGTGAGACGCTGAAAACCTATGCCGAAAGCATCCATCGTCCTTCTTGACGCCGCGTCAGTACAGAATGCGATAATACACCAGCAGTATATCCCTGCCGTATAATAATGCGACGACAAGACCAAGGGTCAGAAAGGGAGCAAAGGGGATTTTTGTCTTCAGGCTTTTTCCGGTCTTTAAGGCAAAGATAACACCGGTTATTGCGCCTGAAACGAGGGAAACTTCGAGGACCACGATTGACATCTCAAGACCGGCCAGGAGACCAATGGCTGAGCCGAGCTTTAAATCCCCCCCGCCAAACGCTCCGGGAAAGATCAGCAGGATTACAATGAAAAACGCAAATAGCGCCAGAAGGCCGTATATGTTGTCCAGCATGTTGTAATTCATCACTATTGGATACACAGATAGAATCACGAAAGCGATAATAAGGGAATTGGGTATTGTCATCGATTTTATATCAATGATTGTTATACACAGGGCAAGAGCGGATAAAAGATAATAATTTACCGTAAGCAGCGATATGCCAAGTTTCCATGTAAAGAGAAGGGCCAGCAATCCGTAAGAAATTTCCATTGCCGGATATAACAATGAAATTCTTGCCCCGCAGCTGCGGCATTTTCCTCGTTGGATTATGAATCCCAGAATTGGCACCAGGAAGATGGGGCTGATACTATTGTTGCATGACGGACATTGGGACCGTGAGAACAGGGCCTGTATCGGGTTTTCCTTCATCCGTCCGTCCGCAAAGCGCAGGGCAAGGGTGTAGAAAAAGCTGCCGCAGAATGTTCCCGCGATAAACGATAGCGCCAAGTTTGGAATTATGCCCATGGATATTGACGATGCATAGAACTGATAATTACGTCAAGGATAATTATCCGGGGGTGATGTATCAGGGGTATAAGATGTTATTAAAAAACATGGGATTGAATAAATATTTTTCATTTTAGCAGCGATCGTTCGTGTGGCAATGTGTAACAATCGGAGGTATTTATGATGATTAAGACCACTGTTAATATAGATATATTCGTTATGAATAAAATAGCAAGAGCATCAGCGGTCACCGGTATCTCCAAGCGCGATAGTATTTCATCATTGTTAAAACGTTTTTCCGGAGACCATGCAAAAATGGTGCGTTCCTGGAAAAGAGTGCGGTGTCAGGGCCGGGCCGGCAATGTTCCATGGAAGTGCCTTCATCTTGCTCTGTGGCCTGACAAGTATGAGTTTTTTCTTGATCTGAGAAAAGTCTGCAAAATGTCTGTTTCTTTCCTTATTGCTTATGCGGTTTCGAAATACTTGCAAGAAGTAATCGGTTATTTGTCAGTTACCTCTGATAAAATCGCTATAAAAATGATATGATATTTAACAGAATTGTTGACGGGATTGTATGCCGGGCATACTGTTGGGGCATGCCGCGGACTGTGCCGGGATGTCTTTGAGATCTGTCGGGTAGAAATACCTGTCGGGTATGGTTGACCGTGGGCTGTTTTTTGAACCCATTATGTAAGGCTTGCTTTGAGTTGAAATGTAAATATTCTTTGAATGCCGATTGAGGCGTGAATTGTCATGATAAAATTCTACTTAACCATTATTCTTTTACTGGTCATTCTTCCGGGTTTTGGAGCGATGCTCGCAGGGTGCGCTACGGGCAGGCCGGTCTCTTCAGACAGGATTAAAACGGAGATGGCGGCCATTATCCGCGATATTAACGCTGACAGGACTTTTATGAATTCCCTCGGGGAAAAGCGTGTAGGCAAAACCGGTTTTTATTACGTCCTGGATGCCGATGCCAGGGTTGTGTTTCACCCTCGTCAGGCCCTGATAGGTGCCAGTTTCTCGAAGACATGGTTCGTAAGCCAGCTGCTGACCCGGAAAAGCGGGTGCCTTACCTATACCCTTGGGAACCGGACCCATTTTCTCTTTTTCTCTCCCGTCAATGAGTCGGAAATTCTGTGTCTTTCCATTGTCTCGGAGGATCTCCCGCAGCCGGTTGAATGCGAGGCGGCACAGGTCAGATAAGCCGGTTGAAGGGATGGGCGGCTTCCACGAGGCCGCTCCATTCCGAAAGGAAGTAAAGATACAATGCTGATACGATAATGGTATGGTGGATTGGGCCATTGCTGATCATGTCCATTATTTCGTCACGGGTGCAGGTGACGACTTCAATATCTTCAGCCGCATCAAGATTCTGTTCATGGATCTTTTTGCAATTGCCCGCATAATAGAAATAAATATGGTTATTGAAGATGGCCGGATTGTTCGTCAGTTTTTTGAGAAGATGAATTTCCCCCGCTTCATAACCGGTCTCCTCGCGCAATTCACGCCGGGCTGTTTCCTCCGGCGATTCGCTGCCCTCAACAAGACCGCCAGGTGTTTCAAGGGTGATTTCATCGGTTCCCAGGCGGTGTTGCCGGACCATGATGAATTTTCCATCTTCCGTCACTGCCACGATATTGATCCAGTCGGGGGAGCTCAGGGTGAAAAAACGGTGCGTGACGTCTTTATCCGGATGATGACAAACCATGTCTTTAATCGCGAATATCCTCTTGCGGAAAAGTTCGTTTTCTGATTTTATTATCCACTTGTTCATGTGCATACCTTCATGGAAATGGCAGTGAAATATTTATTGGATATTTACAAAAATATATTGATATTGGGCAAGAAATAAATAATTATTAAACCAGCACATCCCTCTCCGGGGGGCATTCGTTTCATTCGGTGTTGACTCCGGTATCATCAACCGCATTGCTTTAATGGAGGCTGATCATGAAAAGGAAGATCATTATCATTCTATGTATTGTTATCGCCATCCTGGCCGTTTTTATGCTGAAAACATTCCGGGACGCGGGAGAGTTCTCGGCCTTGACCCCGCATGCAACCTGTGCCTGTGTAAAGGTGAACAATGTTCCCGGAGCGGAGGACATAGCCATTGATAATTCAACAGGCACCGCCTTTGTGTCGTCCTTTGACCGGAGATCACTTATGAAGGGGAGGTTTATCCAGGGAGCCGTATATGCCTACAACCTTGAAGGAAAACCTGAGCTGAAAAACCTCACGGCCGGCTTGAAGTTTGAATTTTCACCCCATGGCCTCAGCTTCTACAAGAATGATGATGGAAGAAAATATTTATTCGTAATCAATCACCGTAAATTAAAAAATTACATCGAAATCTTCGAGTTCAAGAATAATGCGCTGGCGCACCTGGAGTCTGTCACCGGGGACCTGGTGATGAGCCCCAATGACGTTGCCGGAGCGGGACCCCGGCAGTTCTATTTCACCAATGATCACGGATCAGCATCGTCCTTCGGCAGCAGCATCGAGGATTACCTGCAGCTCAGGCGTGCAAACGTGGCGTATTATGACGGGAAACAATTCCGGATTGTAGCCGACGGATTCGGTTATGCCAACGGCATATGGTTGTCCGATAATGGAAAGCGGGTCTATCTGACAACCACAACCGGCAAAAAGTTTTATGATTATGACCGCTTCGCCGACGGCTCCCTCAAGCGTGCCGCTGAAATATCCCTCGGAACGGGCGGAGATAATATAGATATCGACGGCAATGGCGTCATCCGTGTTGCCGGGCATCCGAAGCTGCTCACCTTCACGAGGCACGCGAAAAATGAGAATAACAAGGCTCCCTCGCAGATTCTGGAAGTTATCAAGGACGGGAAGGGCGGATATTCTTTCAGGGAAATATACCTTAATCTGGGTGATGAAATATCCGCGGCGAGCGTTGGGGCAGTTTATAAAAAACGGCTTCTTGTCGGTTCCGTGTTTGAGAATTTTTTCCTCGACTGCACGATGAAACCGTGATTTCCGGTGATATGAGATTTTGCCGGTAACTGATGGAGGTTTACTATGTTAAAGACCCGGTTACATGTTATAGGGCTGGTATTCATTGCCGCAGCAGCCCTGACGGAGTGCAGCTGCAAGAACCGCTATCTGTTCCATCCCTACAGGCAGATTGTTGCGACACCCCAATCTATCGGCATAGCTTACGAGGATCTGTATTTTACAGCAGATGACGGCATACGGCTGAACGGCTGGTGGGTCCCGGCATCGTCTTCGGAAGGAACCGTGCTATTCTGCCATGGGAACGCGGGCAATATATCTTTTCTTTTGGATACGATACGCCTGTACCATGATTTGAAGCTCAATGTCCTTGTTTTTGATTACCGAGGCTTCGGCCGAAGCGGCGGCAAACCATTGGAAGAAGGAACATACCGGGATGTTGCCGCGGCCTGGAAGTACCTTGTCCATTCAAAAAAAATCGATCCGGGCACAATTGTTGTAATCGGCCGTTCCCTTGGTGGTCCGATAGCGGCGTGGCTCTGCCAGACGAGAAGGCCCGGCGCCCTGGTCCTTGAATCAACCTTCACCAGGGCGGCTGATGTGGCACGATATCATTACCAGCTAGCCCCGGCAGACCTGATATTTGGGGACACATACAATACTGCAGGATTCTTGTCCCGCATCGGTTGTCCGGTCCTTGTTGTCCATAGCCCCGATGACGAAATCATCCCTTATGAGCTGGGGCAAGCGCTATTTAAATCAGTCAAGGGGACAAAGGAGTTTCTTCAGATACACGGGTCTCATAATAGCGGATTCATGGATTCATTGAACCTGTATGTCCCGGGCCTGGAACGCTTCCTGGGAAGGCACCTGAAAAGGAGTTAGTTGCTGACATCAGCTCCCTTCAGGTATTCGATCAGGTTGACCGATAACAATCGGTTGATAAATAGTATTGACAATTATTGTTAAATTGCCATATCCTAGGTTCATACAAACCATCAAGGGGAGATAAAATATGGACAAAAAGATATTATTGTTAATTTTATGCTCTATTTTTATGTTTGCCATTGCCTGTAAAAAAGAAGGGGTATCACTTATCAATATAGGCCTCCGTGATGTGCCTGCAGATAAAAAGGGCTCATTTAAATGGATAAAAGACATAAACCGGGGCCAGGTCGTTAAAATCCTTGAAGAACAGGCCGATGGGGAGTGGATGAAGGTCCAGCTGCCGGACGGAGTAACTGAAGGATGGATCCAAAAGACCTATATCCACAAGGGGAAGAAGCAGGTCATCGAATTCACCGATTCCTCAAAACTATATGATCAGCCCGATACGGCATCGAAGGTGAAGGCAAACCTGGCCGCCGGCTCCAGGGCAATAGTCCTCAAGCAGAAAGACCAGTGGTATAATGTAAGCGTTAACTATGGCGTTGATGGATGGGTCAGGGCCGGCAGCTTTAAGGCTGGTTCTGACGCCGGAAGCCAGGACCGCGTCGAAGTCTATATCGGAGGGATCGGCAAATCCTCTGTGGAAGCTTCCAAAACCCTGGCTGACAGCGGCGGCTATACCTATACGGTCACGAATCTCTTTGACAAAAATCCCGGCACGACCTGGCAGGTGGGCGACGGCGGCGTGGGCGAGTGGGTTGAAATAACCCTGCCGCAGCCCGAGAACATCAGCGTTGCCATGATCAACGGCTTCGCGAAGATCGATAAAAAATTCTCCCAGTTCGGAGCTGACGGCGATCTGTACGTGCTGAATAACCGTGTAAAATCAATGAAGATTGAATACTGGGACAACCAGAACAAGCGGCAGGGGGCCACGGTTAATTTCGAGGATGAGATCCGCGATTACCAGGATGCCGGCGTTTACCAGAACGTGTCCCGCATCAGGTTCATAGTTGACAGCGTTTATAAAGGCCAGAAGTGGAATGACACGGCCCTGGCCGAAATAAAAATTGAAAAGCAGTAACCAGGGTAGCGGCGGGTGAAAGCCAGCCGCTACGGCACGCGCCTGAATATTTCCGTGGTTGTGCGGTGACTTTCGCCGGTTATCAGTTTGGTTGAATCAATATGTATGATGTTCACGGTATACCGGGCCGTGCCGGTATCCAGTATGCAGCTTCTGCCTGACATGCGGTACGTCCCGCGTTTTACGTCATTGACATAAAGTTCGCCGCTCCTGCCGTATGTGAAGAACCGTGTGGCCTTGTACTCTTCGCAGTTTTCGCCCCTGCCGTCGCAGTGTACAGATGCGATCTTCCATGTCCCCACGATCAATTCCCGGGGGTCACCGCCGGAAATGGCTTCGGAGCCTGAATTACTCCCTCCCTTTTCCTGAAAAAGGACGCACCCCGTCATCAAGACACTGCACGTCATTATGATGGCTGACACGATTGTGGTTTTCAAGGCGTTTATAGGTCAAAACCGCTTTAAAAGAAATTCAATTTCTTCTTTATCTGCTTTCTTGCTGTTTTTCAGCAGAGATTGTCTTATTTTTTCTTTTAGCTCCTGTTCGGGGCTTGGTTTTTTATTTCCCGCCATGGTTTTAATTATCTTAGGTCTGGTCTTCCCCACTTCCATTTTCCCTTTAGGCTTTTGCCGTTTTTATAATACATTGTTCCGAATCCGAAGGGAACATTGCTCCTGAATTCACCCTCATATCTGTTCCCGTTGGAATAGATATAGGTCCCTACACCGTATCGGCAATTGCCTTTGACGCACCTGCCGCCCTTTTCATCCACCTGAACCTGCTCCTGCTGGCCGCAGTATAAGAACATGGCCATTAATGATAAAAGCATAATAATGAATTTTTTGTTCATCTTTGAACTAGTTAGAAATGGTTTTGATTTTGCCAGGTGAAAAAACAAACACTTGGGTACTGATTAAGAAAAACTATTCCTTCTGCTGAAGGCGTTAGTGTTGACAATGTGTTATATCAAAAACATATCGTTATAAATTTCAAGTCAATTTCATTATAATTTTTTATTTAACAAAAAAAAATCACTTTTCAAATTGACGTTAAGGCTAATCGTGCGATATCTACTAAATTAATTACTGATCAATAAACGTCGTCGAGAGCGTATGACATTATGACCGTCATCTTGATCAATACTTTGATGAAAAGAACTATAAAAAATTTTATGAAAGATTTTTTCTTCACATTAATCGCGGTTATGTCGTTCCTTCCGCTTTCTGTCTCATGCGATACTGTGAAATCCGGCAAACCGGAGAAAGGAACGGTTCAATCAGGACTGCGTGCCGTGCTGTATCCTGATTCGGAATCGTTCCGCTCCGGCAGGGAAGCACGCGTGAACGCGAGGATCATCAACGGCGGAAGTTCCGATGCGAATGTTGACATGTGGAGCCTTGGGCAGTCGATGATCGCCCTGACGATCACCCGGGAGGATACCGGTGAGAGGATGCTGCCTGTCGGGCCTGCAACGCCGCGATCCGCGGAAGAGATGAAAAGATATATCAAGGTTCTGGGGCCAGGGGAAAAAATCGAGATCTGTTACACGCTTCATGTGTTTTCGCCGGAATTGCCCCGGGGAACCTACCATGTCCGGATGGCGACTCTTCCATCGAATAGCGTATCTATCACAATCCGATGATTGCATGATGGGCTTCCGGCAGGGGCCATTTCCGCGGATAAAGGCTTGACATCCTGATAATAATCAACAAAACACTCTGAAATGCGGCCTTTACAGTTTCTTACAGCCGGGCAGGGTTTCACCTGTCGGTTCAGTCTTTCAGCCATGATGACGGGGAGTTTGTGCCGGGGGAGATTTCGATGATTTCCGGTGCGGGAATCCATAGGCGCCTTGACGATTATGTCCGGGAACGCGAGCAGGGCGGCGGGCGGGGGCTGGTCCTGCAGTCCCCTTTCGGTTTCAGCCGGGAAGGCTCGTATGTCGATTCCTGGCATTTGAATTACCAGCGTATAGGTTACTACGCCAACACCTATGTGGTGAGGGATTTCGGCCCTGAATCCTGCATACAGATACAGGTGCCGACGACGGAGACCGGCATGGTCCCATCCTCCAGCGAGCAGCAGCCTTTCGGGTGGACCGGCAAGATCAACGAGTACACGGCCGAGCTTGCTGTCTGGTGGGCCTTTGAGCTGCTCAGCGACGGCGAGGCCCGCCGGTTCATGGAGGAGCACCGTCCCAGGGTGGTGTTCCGCTATTATGATGAAGGCGGTTACCGGGAACTGGAGACCAGGTTTGACGGCCGCGTGTGGGTGATCGAAAAAATCTCGTGAGAGGGTGATCCAATGAAATATCCAGGCGCGGTCTTTGCCTGTGCGGCTGTCGTTCTGGCCGCGGCGGCGGGGACCATATCGATTAATTGTTCGATAACGGCCGGCGCGCGGCCCGGTGGGCCGGTCCCTGCCGGCATCGATGCGGCGGTGCGCGCCGCGTGGCGCGATATCGGCGGCAGCCGGAGCCGGTGTGAGGATTTTGATTATTTCCCCGAAGGCGGCATGAGGAATTTCTACTGCCATGCCATGAATTTCATGGATTACCGGCGTTTCGCTGAACTGGCCGGAACGCCGGTGTTTTCAGGCGGGCCCCACACGGAACGGGAACTCAGGCTGGACTCTCCCGACAGTTTCGGCCATTACAACCGGGAGTTCGTGGCCCGTCTCAGCCGCATGATGATACCCGGCGAGAAGGACGCAGCCTTCAGGGCAGCCACTCAGGGAGTTTATGATGGTTACGTGAGGCCCCTGGCCCGCATCTTTTTCGTCACATACCGGAAACTGCGGGACAACCCGTCTTATCTTGATGGGGAAAAGCGGAATTATCTTGCCATGCTGAAGTCGGGGCGTCTGGAGCCGTATCATTATGAGAAATATTTCTATTTTATGAATCCCGGCTTTATCGGCAGCGGGGGGGATGGATCATACCTCATGGAGCACGGTTTTGACGGGGGTTGGGACGGGAATGTGGTTAAAACCTGCGTTGCCTTCTGGATACGGCGTTCCATAGACGGCACCGCCGGTGAGTTTTACGCCGGCCTTGAGAAGCTGCTGAAGACCTATGACGGCGGGTTCCTGGCTGAGTCCTCCCGCCTGGACCAAGATGCGGACGGTGAACGGATACGGAATTAATCAATGAAGATAGAAGCTGTTCCGGGCAATCCGATAAAAAGAACCCTGATGCGGGCGCTGCTGTTTTGCCGGCTCCATGTCTGGATCGTCGATAATTACTGGCTCAGGATTTCCGGTCTCCGCCACGCGGTATTGAGGGTCCTGTTCTATTTCGGCGGCGTACTGGGGCGGGAAGGGTTCGGCCGGAAGACCGGCGCCGTCAACCAGTTCCTCGATTCCTTCATAGCCGATCCCGGCAGGTCCCGCTATTTCACCGGCGCCGACGGGAGCGGCGGCGAGTGCGGCGGCTACCTGGTCGTTGCGCAGCTGTTCCGCGAAGGGCTCCGGAACCACCTCATGAACCTCACCATGCGCGATGAGGAGCGCCTGTTCCGCCTTGACGACCTGGTCGCCTTCGAGAAGGATTTTCTCGCGGAGAAAAAAAAGGCCGGCCATGTCCAGCGTGTCTTCACCAGGGAGAAGCGCGAGGAATTCGACCTCTTTTTCGGTGCCGAAAAAAGCGGCGCTGATCTGCCCGAGTCATACATAAAACTGTTTTTCCCCGACTTTGACCCTTCCGAATTTATCCGGAACGGCGCCGCCTTCGTTCTCGGAAAGAAGTGTCTCTTCAGCCCGGGGGAAACCAGGGCGGTCATGGATTTTTTTACGGCCCGCCTGCGCATGCGGAATCCGCGCAGCCTGGTTCACAGGGCCGTGCCGGTGCTTAAAAAGACGCTCCTTGCGGCATGTGTGCTCTACTACGCTGTTTTCTTCCTGTTTGATCTTGCCATCGCTCTCTACGGCACATCGAGGAATAATTACAATTACTCCTTCCGGAATTTCAGCCAGACCATCGACACCTGCGATTCGCCCTTCGCCCGCAGGGCTGAACGCATCTACCGGAGGAACCACGGCGCCCGCTTTGATGAATTTTCAACAGCCGGGTCGACACCGGCGGCGGGGAATTTGTACCGCATAAACAACAAATCGCAGATGGCGGTGGAGCTCAATTACGGGTTCTACCGCTCCCTCCGCATCCAGGACCAGAACGGCCTCACGGTCGTCGCCGTCGACCGGGAGAAGCTGCGAAAACTCGCGCGGTCCGATCCCGGCCGCTACCGGGAGCTCATGGACCTGATACTGGACAAGCGGTGGTGGGAATCAATCCTCTCCCTGGCTGATGACCTGACCGGCAACAGGCTCGGTCTTTTCGACCGCGCTGAAATACCCCATGACAGGATCTGCGATGATGTCACGAAAGGCATCATGAAGAGCGTTGAGCCGTTGGAGTGGATCAGCAGGGTGAACAGGACCGGCGACTGCGTTACGCTCCTGTATTACAAGGCCAATTCAATGAAATGGGCCGGCATCGACGAGATTCCCCGGGTGATGATCGAGGGGGTTATCCTCCGCGAGGACCGGCGCTTCAGGAATACCTTTTTTCCCCTGCCGCATCGGGGCAACGACAACCTGGTCATCATCCCGCAGATAACCAAGAAGGTCCTCCGGAAGGTTTTCCGGGAAGCACGCGTTATTGCCGCTGCCCGGGGGATTCCCTGGCTGGAAAAGCAGTCCAGGAGATTCGAGGACGCTTTCGCCGCCTCTTTCAAGGAGGACGCCCGCGGCGGCAGCTCCATCTCCAACCAGGTGATGGAGATGCTCTACACGAAATACATCACCGCCATAGCGGAGAAGCCAAGCTTCTCGGAACGGCAGATCGAGCAGAAAAAGCATGAGCTCCCGGCCTCGGCGACCGTTGACTGGTTCTGGACGAGAAACGATATCCTTGAGGCGTACGTCAACGAGGTGTACGGCGGCCATCTCTACTCCGACGTCAGGGGCTTCAAGTCCCAGGCGGAGATGTATTTCATGAAGGGGCTCGATGACCTGAACCTGCGGGAGCAGGTCATGCTGGTGGCGGCCATCAAGAAGCCTTCTCGGATCAAGGAGTATGCCGCCTTCCTCAAGGCGGAGGAGCTCCGGGACCTCCTTGAAGCGAAGCGCCCGTCCCGCGAGGCGGTTGACAGGTGGACCGAGGATAACGTCCCGTACAAGGTGAACCGGAAGAATTACCGGGAGATCCTCGAAACAAAGCTGCGGGCTAAAACATGGATCGAGGGGCGGATGCGCACCATCCTGAGACTCCTGCGCGAGGACGGCGTCATCAGCGCCGATGAAGAGCGCGATGCCTGGAACCGCCAGAAGGTGAGATTCCGCTTTGCCCCCGGGATATTTTCGATCGATAACCGGCTGGTTAACAACATCAAGCGGGAAATCGACCGCGAACTGGGGACGGATTCCTCCGATTCCGGCATGGTGGTCGTCACGACCGTCGACATGGCCATGCAGAAGAAGCTGCAGACCCTGGTCGACCGTAAATCCCGGTGGATATCGGTGGATCCCGACTGCCAGGTGGAAGGACAGCCCTCCGATGTCCTCCTCGAGGGAGGGGCCCGCATCATCCACGCCCACCGGAAGGCACGCTCCGGCAGGCCTGACATCGTCAACCGCATAGTCGCCGATGTCGGTGGCACGACCCGCAACGATGACGAATGGGACTGGATCTCCCTCGCTAACCGATCCCTCGGTTCAAGCCTGAAGCCGATCCTGGACCTTTACTTCATCCTGTCAGGATACAACCTCCAGGACATGTTCAAGAACAGCCTGGTTACCTATAAGACCTATTCCCTGGAGCAGCAGAAGGTGTTCCAGAATTTCATCCACAGGTATCCAAAGCGGACGAAGGAGATCGAGGGGATCGAGAAATACTGGTCCTGGTCGCCGAGGAACTTCACCGAGTACACCGACGACTGGGTGACCGTTGAGGATGCCCTCGTTCATTCAATAAACGGCATCCATGTCCAGATACAGGAACTGGTGACGCCGGCGACCTTCGCCCGGCTCCTCAACGAGACGATGAATATCACGGAACCGGAAGGGAAGCACCAGCCGTACCGTTCCATCATACTGGGCGGGTCCAGCGGCGATCAGCGCTACGACCGATATCTTCTTGCCTATTCGATGTTTCCGAACCTCGGCGTGATCAAGAAGCACACCTTTATCGAAACGATAAGGCGGTCCGACGGCGCCGTCATGCGGCCCGATTACCGGCCGCTGAAGATCCCGCTCCTCGATCATTTCGGCGCCGACCGCGTCAGGGCGGCCTGTGTGCTGATTGATCTTGCGTTGCGGGAGACCGTGAAGCGCGGCACCATGGCCGGCATGGAGGGGATCGGCGCCGGCAAGACGGGGACCTCCAACGAGCTGCGCGACGCCATGGCCACTGTCCATTTCATAGCCGGCGACAGCACCTACATAGCCGGCGTGCGCCTCGGCAACCGCAAGAATTATTCGATCGGCAGGGCGGCGGACCGTATTGCCGTGCCGATGCTCCACGACATCGTGACCGGAACATTCAAGCGCGATATGCTGATGCGCGGCGATGACTATGACGACTTTCTCAGGAGGCTTTGCGGATCCTCCGGTGAAATCGTGCGCGTCAAGGATGGTTTTTACCTGAAGGGCAATTATCATAAGCCGCGCCGCCTTGAAATTACCCGGACCCAGGAGGAAATTAGGAACAGGCGCCTGTCGGAGGCGGACGCGTACTACCGGGACAGGGACTATGAAGAGGCGGCCCGGTCCTACGAGGATTTCCTGGCCCTGTCCAATGAGTTCAACGCCAGGCATCCCGCTTTCGAAAAAATGGTCCATTGCTTCATAAAAACCGGCAACCTCAAGCGGGCGGCCCAGATTATCGAGCGGTTCTCTCTGCCCGGCAGGATCTGGAGCACTGCCCGGGCTATAGAACGCAAGCATGATGTTACCCTTAAAGTGAACGAGGATTTCTACAGCGGCGATAATGATTTCGAGCGGCGGAAGCATGAAAAGGAAGATAATAAGAAAAAGAAGAGAAAGAGAGCGGACGAGGAAGAAACGGAAGAAGCCATTCCGGATGAGATAAAAAACAGAACGGCCCCGCCCCGGGAAGAGAAGCAGGCGGATGCCCCGTTGGTCCCGCAGGAGAAGAAGGCGGAGCCGGATGCGCAGCCGCAGGACCATAAGGATGCCCCCCCTGCCCGTGAGGAGGAAAAATCAGAATGATAGCCGCGGCTGTTTCGGTTAATTGAACGAAGCGGGATTATTTTTTTTCTTTGTTCTCGTCCTGAGAACAATTCGGTGACATTCAGGTCGGCACCCCGAACCGGGGCAATATCCATCTTTGCAGGATGATCCAGAAGGCTATAAAGATGATGAGCCATATAATGGAGTTCATTATTTCCTCATGTAATTTAAATATTTAAAAATATACTAAAAAACTTTAAAAATGTCAAGATTATTTCTATAATTAATGAGCATATCAGGTCTATGATACTTGCCAGCCTGACGTTCCATCGCCTCTCAATAATCACCGAAACGCCATCTCCCGCTATTACTCGCGGAATAATGACCGGCCCAAAGGACTATCAGCCTGCACCATTCCTCCTAATGGTGTAAGTGGATTCCTTACAGAAAAATAGATGAAATAACTACAGAATTATCACCTGAAAGACTATTGAAAACCATGCTCCGGCAGTATTATTTTTACAATAATGCTGAATAGATGAGTTAGTTGAGGTTTTGCTTGATGGCGAGTGCTGATTCTAGTTTGAGAATGAGGGGGTGGGGCGGTGAGTGAAAATCGCATAGCGGAGGAAAAGGGTGCCATGCTGTTCAACATGAAGGAAGTCACGGCCACCGGGATGATGGGCGATTTTTGCAGGCAACTTGAAGAAAAAGTGACCGGCGGGAAAGAGATCATTTTCGATTTCAAGGGCGTCCATGACGTGGTTTCAGCGGATGCCGAGTGCTTGATGACCACCTGTCTCAGACTTAAAGAAGCGGGAAGCGTGATCCGTCTCAAGGACATGTCGCTCACGGTGAGAAACCAGTTCCTGATGTCTGCAATCAATTATGCCACGGAAGAGATAGTGCTGTAACATGGAAGCCGGTGCCCGGAGAACACCTCCCGCCGCTTGTTGATGATCCTGCCGCAGGGGACCGTGCCGGCGGCGCCCCGTACCGGAAGATTATGTTCTCTGCCATTGATGTCGTTGTGTCATTATGATTGACAGGATATGGCTTTTGGATATAGTTCAACTACCGCCGGGGAATCTTCATGCATGACCCTGAGGCCCCGGGCGGCAGGCCGGTGATACCTGGTGCGGGATATGCCGAAACCATCATATGAAACTCTGCAGAAAAAAGTGGCCCGCCTTGAAAAGGAGCTTGCCCGCCTCAGGCCTTCCGGGACCCAAACTGATAAGGAATATCGGGATCTTGTTGAGAACGTAAACAGCATTATCCTCCGCATGGATATACAGGGGAACGTCACCTACTTCAATGAATATGCCCGGAGGTTCTTCGGGTACGGTAATGATGAAATCCTCGGGAAAAACGTGGTCGGAACGATCGTGCCGGAGAGCGAGAGCACCGGCAGGGACCTGGCCGCCCTGATATCGTTCATTTGCAGGGACCCGGAACAGTACGCGGTCAATGAAAACGAGAACATGAAGAAGGACGGCACCCGCGTCTGGATCAGCTGGTCAAACAGGGCGGTAACGGACAAGAAGGGCGCCGTGACCGGGATCCTCTGCGTCGGCAATGATATTACCGGTCTTAAAAAAGCAGAAACCGCGGCGCGGGAGATCGAGGAGCGGTACCGGGTCCTATTCGATTCTTCGGTCAATATAATCTATCTCCATGATTTCCAGGGCAACTTCATCGATAGTAATGAAGCAGGTTTGAAATTCCTCGGCTACAGCCGGGAAGAAATAAAAAACCTGTCCATCAGTGATGTCCTTGTCCCCGCCGATGTCCAGAAGGCGATCGATAATACAAACGAACTTATAATCAATGGTTTTAATAACGCAGCGATTGAATATTCCCTGCGAACCAAAACCGGCGAGATTAAACATGTGGAGGTTGTCGCTTCGGTGGTGAACCGCGGCGGGCGCCCTTATGCCGTTCAAGGAATAGCCCGTGATGTCACGGAACAGAAGAAAACCCTGGAAGCGCTCCGGGAAAGCGAGGAAAAGTTTTTCAAGGCTTTCAACAGGAGCCCCCTCCTGATAGCCCTTTCGACGTTGAAGGACGGCCGATTTATCGATGTCAATGACCGCTTCCTGGAATTGACGGGATTCGGCCGCGATGAAGTGATAGGAAATGGATCCGCCGATCTGAAGCTCTTTTTCGACAATGAAGAACGCGCCGCGGTGATCAGGGATCTGCAGGCCAAGGGAAGTGTCAGAAATGTTGGCCTGAGGATAAGAAAAAAATCAGGGGAGGTGCGATGGGGCCTTTTCTCCGCGGATATATTACAAGTGGGCCAGAATGAACTGCTCCTTACCATGATGAGTGATGTCACGGAGGGCAAACGGGCGGAAGAGGACCTGCGGGAAAATGAGGCGGTGATGCGCAGCATGCTGGAGGCGGTGCCGGTCGGCGTTGGCCTCCTGGTGAACAGAAAATTCAAGAAGGTGAACCGGTCTCTCTGCGCAATTACCGGGTTTTCCGAAAAGGAACTGCTGGGCAGTGATACGCGGATAATGTATCCGGATGACGGGGAGTATGAGAGGATAGGCCGGGAATTGTATGAACATATGGCCCGTGAAGGTCTCGGGGTGCGGGAGGCAAAGTTGCAGAGAAAGGACGGCCGCCTGATAGATGTTCTGCTCAGCCTGAGCCCTATTGATCCGGAAGATCTGAACGCCGGGGTCACGGCCGCTGTCCTTGATATCACCGAACGAAAACGGTCGGAAATGGCGCTCCGGGCAAGCGAGGAGAAGTTTCGGCTCCTGGCGGAGAACGCCCGGGACGTCATATGGCTGACGGACCTGAACCTGAAGCCTCTTTATGTGAGCAAGTCCATCATGCATCTCTGCGGCTACACGCCCGAAGAGGTGATGGAAATGGACCTGGAAGAAATGCTTCCTCCTCGATCACGGGAACTGGCCCTGAAGTACAATAGCGAACAGGCGTCAATCGAACAGAGCGGCACCGGTGACCCGGGTCGGACCGTGCTGATCGAGATGGAATTCAAACGGAAGGACGGCTCAACTGTATGGACCGAAAGCATCGTTGCCTACCAGCGCGACCTCAAGGGTCATGCCGTCGCGATCGTCGGGGTATCCCGTGATATTTCCGAGCGTCGGATATCCCAGGCTGAGAATGAGGCCATTTCTCGCATCTCCCGGCTGTTTCTTTCTCCGGAAGGTTTAACCGACATTTATAATGAAATTTCATCCATCCTGAACACCCGGTTCGGTTTTCCCGTCACGGGTATCGTGCAGTATGACAGATCGACAGATGAAATGGTTTACCTGGGCTCGACTGGTATCCCATGGAAAGGGTCCGGCAAGCCCAGGGTTCCAGCCTCTGAATTCGATCACCGTTTTGTAGAAACGGGGAATTCCATCGCGCAGGTTGACATCTCCACCCGGGATGATTATTCCCCGGCGGCCCTTGCCGGCACCCTGGAAATCAAGAGCCTCATCTGCGAACCGATTGTTATCGGCGGCAGAGTCTTCGGCGCCGTGGTCATGGGAGACCGCCGTATCAGGCCGGAAGTTCCCCGCATCGCCCGGATCATCAGGATCATCGCCGATTACCTGTCAGGGGAGCTGTCGCGCCGTAGAATGGAGGAAACGCTCCGTGAATCGGAGGAGCTGACCAGGAACCTGATGGCGAGTGTCAACGAGGGGATCATCATTTTCGGCCGGGATCTGCGCATCCTCCTCTGGAACCGGTTCATGGAGGAGCTGACCGGCATTCCGGCCGGCGAAGTGATCGGTAACAAATATGCCGAGTCATATCCCCATGTAAAATATCCATCGCTGTTTGATGATATGAAACGCTCCCTGGCGGGGGAGAGTTTCAGGTCAGAAGACCTTGAATATGAATTCATCAGGTCGGGAGGAAGGGCTGGCTCATCGGGCAGTACACGCCTCTCAGGAACGCTCAGGAGGAGGTCGTCGGCATTATCGTTTCAATACGGGACATCACCCACCGCAAGATGGTAGAGATGAGCCTGGGCCGGACCCAGGAGGAACTGCGGGAGACCCTGGATGCCACCACTGACGGCATCTGGACATGGAACGCCAGTGACAACGATTACTATTACAGTCCCCGGTTCTACACCATGCTCGGCTACGAGCCGGGAGAGTTTCCTCCCAGTTTCGATGTTTTCAAGTCCCTTATACATCCCGATGACCGGGAACAAGCCCTTGCCACGATGCGGAACTATCTGAGCTCTGGCAAAGGGGACATGTATGAAAATGAATACCGTTTCAGGGCGAAGGACGGCTCCTACCGGTGGATCTACTCCCGCGCGCGCGTGGTCGAACGAAACCAGGAAGGCCGGGTGATGCGCATGATAGGGAACCATGAGGATATTACTGACCGGAAAATAGCCGATGAGCGCCTCAAGGGACAGCTCGCGGTGAACATGGCCCTGGCGGGCTTATCCGGCTCCATCATTTCACAGTCATACAGCATAAAGGACATAGCCGTCATTGTCCAGGAATACGCCAGGCTCCTGACGGAGAGCGAGGAAGGGTATGTCTCGGAATTGTGCCCGGATACCGGCGGCAATATCATCCTTTCGTCAACAATGAAAATGCCCGAGGGGAGTTCATCAGCCGTGAAGAGAGACATTGGCGGAAAACCCCTCAACGGCCGGAAGCAGTACGGCGGTCTCTGGGGATACGCCCTTAACACCCGGCAGGCCTTCTTTACCAATGACCCGCCGGCCCATGAATCATGGGTGGCGCCGCCCCCGGGGCATCCCCTGATCAAGCGCTTTCTGTCGGTCCCGGTGCTTTTTTACAATGAGCTTGTCGGGCAGATCGCCCTGGCCAACTCACCCCGGGACTATACGGAGAACGACCTCGTCACGGTGCGCCGCATCGGCTCGCTGTACGCCATGGCCATAAACCGCATCAGGAACGAGAACAGGATCATGGCGTCCCTCCATGAGAAGGAGGTGCTTATCAAGGAGCTTCATCACCGGGTCAAGAACAACATGCAGGTTGTATCGAGCCTCCTGGCGCTGCAGTCGCGCAAGGTCGATGACGAGCGCTACCGGAAATATTTCGAGGAAAGCCAGAACCGGATTCACGCCATGGCAATGGTGCACGAAAAACTCTACCACTCGGAAGACATGGCGCGCGTGGATTTTTCCGAGTACATCAGGGAGCTGACGCGGCATCTTTTCTATACGTACAATATCAACCGACAGGCGATCCGCCTGCATCTTGATGTCGGAGAGATATACCTCGGCATTGACACGGCCATACCATGCGCCATGATCATCAACGAGCTCGTGTCAAATTCCCTTGAACATGCGTTCACCGGGGGGCGGGAGGGAAATCTCACGGTGCAGCTTCAAAGAAACGACGAGGGTATGCATACCCTGACCGTGAGCGATGACGGCGTCGGAATCCCGGAAGACTTCACCATCGGCAATCTTCAGACCCTGGGAATGCAGATCATCCAGTCCTTGACCAGGCAGATTCGGGGGACACTGGAAATGAGCGGGAAGGGCGGGACGCATGTCACGGTGATATTTAACGGCATCCCCCGGATAAAGGGGACGGCAGCGGCAGGAACAAATGGAAGAACCGAAAATACTGATCGTTGAGGACGACCCGGTTACCGTGATGTACCTGCAGGAGATGCTGGAACTCCGCAGGTACCGGGTCATCGGTTCGGCTCCGAACGGTCCCGATGCCATTGTCCTTGCCGGCCGGGAACAGCCGGATCTCATCCTCATGGACGTGATGCTGGAAGGAGACATGGACGGCATTGATACGGCCATGAACATCCAGTCACGGTTTCATATCCCGGTCGTTTACCTCACCGCCAGCACCGATGAGAAAAACCTTAAGCGCGCGCAGGAAACCGACCCTTACGGCTATCTCATAAAGCCCATCAAGGACTATGACCTCTACTCGGCCCTGGAAACGGCCCTGACGCGGCACCGGCTTGAAAGGAAGATAAAGGAGAGCGAGGCCTTCATGTCGGGTCTCATGAATTCCGTGCCCGTGCCGGTCATCGTCATAAATCTCGACGGCTCCATTAACTATGTGAACAGGGCCTTCGAGTCCCTGACGGGGTTTGACTCGGGGGATGTCGTGGGTGCCCGTCCCCCGTATCCCTGGCGTCCGGAACGGGGCGGCGATGCCGCCGTCGAAGCCGGGGCCATCGGCAGAAACGAGGAGCAGGTACGCAAGAAAAACGGCGAGAAAATCATCGTGGTCGTGTCGGCGGTTCCGGTTTCACGAGGTGAAGAGCTTCTCTATTACCTGGTAAGCTGGGAGGACATTACCCTGCGCCGCAAGCTCGAAGAGCAGATCCTCGACATAAGCGAGCGGGAGCGTATCAGCATCGGGCGGGACCTTCATGACGGCATCGGGCAGGAGCTGACTGCCGTCGGCTACCTGATGGGTGCGCTGGCGAAGAAGGTCCGTGAGGGCCAGCTCCCCGGCGAAAAGGAGACGGAAGCGGTCATGAAACAGCTGGACCATGCAAAGACCCATATACGGCTCCTGGCCAAGGGCCTTTCGCCGGTCATCGTGGAGCAGAACGGCATCACCATCGCCATTGATGAGCTCTGCCGGAGCGCCGAAGGGATTTACAACATCCGGTGCGAGGCGGACTGCGATGATATCGTGATACGGGACGCCTCGAAAGCCACCCATATTTATTATATTGTCCAGGAGTCCCTGAACAACGCCGTCAAGCACGGCAAGTGCAGGAACATCCGGATCATGCTGAAGCGCCGTGGCAAGGGTCTCTTTTTGTCAGTTGTCGATGATGGCACCGGCCTTCCGGAGGAGACCGGCAGGCGCGAAGGGCTGGGGCTCATGTTCATGAAGTACCGCGCCGATATTATCGGGGGAATCCTGAATGTGAACAGGAGAAAGCCTTCCGGCACTATCGTAACATGCATGATACACCGGATTGACTGAAAGCGTTGAATGCGCCGCAGGAGATCGTGTCGCAAGAGGGGATAAGGGGGGTGTGATGAAGAAAACACGGATATTCATCGTCGATGATCATGAGATTGTGCGACTGGGGCTGGTGCAGTTCCTGAACAGTCATGACCACCTCGAGGTGTGCGGCCAGGCCGGGGACGCCAATACGGCCATCGCGGCCATAAACGAATGCAATCCGGACATTGCCATCGTCGACATCAGCCTTGAAGGCGTGAGCGGCATTGACCTTATCAAGGCCGTCAGGGGGCGGTACCGCCAGGTTGCGATCATGGCCCTGTCGATGCATGCTGAGAAAGAGGTGGTGCGGAGGGCCCTCCAGGCGGGCGCGGGGGGATACGTGCTGAAGAGCGAGCCCGTTGACCAGGTGGTTGAGGCAATTGATAAGGTGATCGCCGGTAAGAGCTATATCAGCGAATCCCTCCGAGAATCCCTCATGGACATGGTCTCGAAGAAGGACGCGGGGCCGGAAGAGCTTCTCGCCCAGCTCACGGACCGGGAACTGGATATATTCAAGCTGATCGGCAAGGGGCTCGACAGGCGGGAAATTGCCCGGCGGATGGGCATCAGCACCTCCACCATCGGAACATACCGTGACAGGATCAAGAACAAGCTGAATATGAAAAGCTCCGGAGAGCTTATACGATTTGCGGTAAAATGGACGACCCAGGGGGAGCCCAGGGACGGCATGGATTAAAAATAAAATATTCAATACATATAAATATACATTTATTGACACCCGAAACCACCTTCTATCCTCTCATCCATTAATAATGCTTACTTGATTTTTGCTATACCCGCATTAAGGGAATCCCCTTGTTGTTGGATGATCAGTGTAACTACAATTATATCATTAAAACGATTATTGCAGTTTATCGCCACTGATGCTATTTTTTTACCATAAAAGCACCACCGGTGCCAGAGTAATAAGGAGGCGCGCTATGCAATGGTTTAATAATTTAAAAGTCAGCATGAAGGTTTTTATTTCATGTTCAATATTCCTTGCGGCTATCATCCTGATATCTGTCCTGGGGATCACCACCCTGCGATCGGCGAATGAGGATTTCGCCCATTTTTACAGCAACAAGTTTGTTCCCGTATCGCAGCTTAACAGCATCATGATCGATTTTCTGCATATCCGCGTCAACATGGGCATTGAACAGGCCGCTGCCGAGCAGAATGACTGGGCCCTCGTGAACAAGGGAATCGAAGAATCAAAAAAATACGGCGCCGAATACCAGGACCTGTGGAAGAAATTCAAGGCGACCAGCATGAACAAGGAAGAAAAGGCGCTGGCCGAGGAGTTTGAGAAGATCGTCGTCCCGATCAGGAATGTCCGCGGCGAGTTCCAGAAATCCCTCGAGGCACGGAACCTCAAGATGAGCAAGATGTACCTTGACAAGTGGATGGACGGGTTCACTGAGCTTGAGGCCCATACCAGGAAGATGATCCAGTACCAGGTCGATTTCGGCAAAAAGATGATGGACCAGCAGACCAGCGACTATACCAGCCAGCTTATCGTGAGGATCCTGATGATCGTCATCGCGATCGGCCTGGGCGTCCTCGTCTCGGTAGTGCTTTCCCGCGCGGTATCCGTTCCGGTGGCGAAGGGACTTGACTTCGCCCAGCAGCTCGCGGACGGCGACCTGACCACCAGGATAAACCTCGACCAGGAAGACGAGCTGGGCCGACTTGCCAAGGCCCTCAACAGCGCCGCTGACAGCCTGGAGAACCTCATATCGAACGTCATCGTGTCCTCCCAGAACCTCTCCCAGGCGGTGGAGCAGATAGCGAGCGGAAACCAGAACCTGTCGCAGCGCACCAGCGAGCAGGCCTCGAGCCTCGAGGAGATCGCTTCCACTATCGAGGAAGCCACGGCCACCATCAACCAGAACGCCGAGAACGCCGGACGGGCCCGGGACCTCACCGAGACCGGATCGGGCAAGTCGATAGAGGGCAACAGGATCGCGGTCGAAGCCGTTAACTCCATCACGGAGATGAACGAGTCAAGCAAGAAGGTGGCCGATATCATCGCGGTCATTAACGAGATCGCGTTCCAGACGAACCTGCTGGCGCTGAACGCGGCGGTCGAGGCCGCCCGGGCGGGCGAGCAGGGCCGGGGCTTCGCGGTGGTCGCCGGGGAGGTCCGGAACCTCGCCCAGCGGTCGGGCAACGCGGCCAAGGAGATCGAGACCCTGATCAAGGACACCGTCGGCAAGGTTGACCGGAGCACCGAGCTGGTGAACCGGACCGGCATCGCCCTGAACGAGATAGCCGAAGCGGCAAAGACATCGGCGCAGATCATCTCCGAGATTGCCGCCGCAAGCATGGAGCAGAAGCAGGGCATCAACCAGATCAACAACGCCATCTCCGAGATGGACAACATGACCCAGCAGAACGCCTCCCTGGTCGAGGAAACGGCATCCGCCAGCGAGGAAATGGCGAACCAGGCCGCGGAGCTCCTCGACATGGTGCAGCGCTTCAAGATAAGCGACGAGATAAAGACCGGCACCTACAACCAGAAGCACCGGGAACTGCACCTGACCGCGGCAGCCTCTGCCGTCCCTGAAAAGAAGAAAGATAAAGGGAACGGCAACGGCCGTCTGAAGTCCGCCGATGCGGCAGCGGCGGCGGCCCGCGGACTGGAAGGCGGAACAATGACGGAAATCCTCAAGCAGGAGGGGTTCGAAGAGTTCTAACAGTCCTCTTTAGTATTGCTACACTTTTACTGCATAACCCACTCATTAAGGGAGAATCTGATTCTCCCTTTTTTTATTGAGTCGAACCCTGCCGTGTAAGATGAAGGATGACAAATCTGATAGTGTAAGGATTACATGAATGATATTTTGAAGATTACGGGAAAAATAATATATTCCGCTATTGATTTTTACAGGAAAAAGCATTAGTATTTAATTAGTCTCTTACCTTGTTCTGGATTATTGATGATCCTTTCCAGAGAAAAGCGGAAAGGAGACATAATTGATAATTCCTTATAGCCAGTTCTATTGGATGGATATACGGGGGAAACCGGTATATCGTACTGCAGATGAATTATTTTCATTTTATGCTCATTGTTTGGCGCAGATATATAGCAATAATTTAAAAGAGAACGTTTGTCTTATTTATGCTGACGGGAATAGAGGTGCTGATAATAAAGAGAAGGGGGCACGATCATGAATTTCAGGGACATTAAAGTCGGGTTCAAGCTGTACCTGAGCTTTGGTATTGTCATTGGGACATTTATTTCTCTCCTGGCCTTTGTCGTTTACGAGATGAATGACATGAAGAACATACAGGATGAAGGTTATAAGCGCGCGGCTGATCTTGCCGATGTATTACGCAATGACATGACTTTAGATGAACTCTATAGCGTCATGACCGATGCGATCATTAACCGTAATTTGGCTGAAACTGAAAAAAAGATGGCTGAAATGGGTAAGACCATCGATGAGGACCTGAAGCAGAATGCCAACCTTGCTGATACGAAGAAAGAGAAAGAATTGGCCAGGCAGATCGGCGTCGAATATAACGCCATGATCAAGATATTCAACAACCGGATACTGCCGGAGTTGAAAAGGGGCAATGCCGCAAACATGGCTTTCATAAACCAGGCCGATGGCGAGATGGATCCAATAAGGGAAAAATTGAAGGACCTCTACGGGAAATTGTCGAAGTCCTTTGAAAAAGAGATGAAAGATGGTGATGTGGCATACGACGGGGATTATCAGACCGCATTCATCATGATCGTTATATTTACCGTCGCGGCGGTCATAGCCGGGGCTGTACTGTCCTTCATAATTACCCGCTTTATTAAGACCCGGGTCGACGAGGTTGGCGGGGTTGCCTCCAGACTCTCCAGGGGTGACCTTACCGGCCGCATTGACCTTGACCAGCGGGACGAATTCGGCGTCCTGGCGAAGGACATGAACGGCGCCATGGATAACCTGAACGCTATGATGGCCCAGGTCATGGCGGGCGTGCAGAACCTGGCCCAGGCCGTGCAGCAGGTGGCAAGCGGCAACGAAAACCTTTCCCAGAGGACGAGCGAGCAGGCCTCCAGCCTCGAGGAGATCGCTTCCACCATCGAGGAGGCCACGGCCACCATCAACCAGAACGCAGAGAATGCGGTCAGGGCGCGGGACCTTACCGAAACCGGCGTGGTAAAGTCAGTCGAAGGAAACAAAATAGCCGTTGAAGCGGTCACGTCCATTACCGAAATGAATGAATCGAGCAAGAAGGTGGCCGATATCATCGCGGTCATCAACGAGATCGCATTCCAGACGAACCTCCTGGCCCTGAACGCCGCGGTCGAGGCGGCGAGGGCGGGCGAGCAGGGCCGCGGGTTTGCCGTCGTGGCCGGCGAGGTGCGGAACCTGGCGCAGAGGTCGGGTAATGCCGCCAAGGAAATCGAGGTGCTTATCAAGGATACGGTCAGCAGGGTTCAGAACGGGACGGACCTGGTAAGCAAGACCGGCAATGCCCTGAACGAGATCACCGGGGCCGCCAAGACAACCGCCCAGATCATCAACGAGATTGCAACGGCAAGCCAGGAGCAGAAGCAGGGCATCAACCAGATCAACAATGCCATCGCCGAGATGGATAACATGACCCAGCAGAACGCGTCCCTGGTAGAGGAAACGGCATCCGCCAGCGAGGAAATGGCGAACCAGGCCCAGGAATTAATGGGCCTTGTGGAGAAATTCAAGTTAAATGACACCGTCTTGGGAGATATGGGATTGCGTAAGGAATCCACCCGTAAAGCTTCAGGAATAGTTAAAAAGAAAATGGACCAGGAGAAAAAGGCAAAAGGCGGTGATGGGAATGGGAAAAAAACGACCGCTATGAGCGCTGTACCGGCTATGGGAGATGAAGCGCAAAAAATAAAGGATATTATGCAAAAGGACGGTTTTGATGAGTTTTAGTCTATTTCTGTATTGTTGAGAGTTTTAGTGAGCGTTTGTGATAATGATAATGGATAGACAAGAGGGGAATTCCCCCTGAATCCCCCGGAAGGGGGACTTGTTTAAAGAACGAGTCTTAAACCTCTCCCCCCCCCCTCCAGGGGGGGGGCAGAAGCAGTCTTTTTTATCCTCTGCAGAATTTTACTCTGACCCACGTTGATTAATTTGAACAAATTCAGAATTATATATATTTTGTAAGGAAATTTCCTTACAAAAAAATCATCTTTTATCTGTCCAAAATATCACAATAACGATGATATTCGAATAATGCCAGATTTATTACATTAATGCCGGCATAGAAAGTTATGCATATGATGAAGTTAAGAATGTCATAGGAGTCTATCAATGAACTTCAGTGATCTGGGTATAAAAAAGAAATTGATGCTGGGCTTTGGCCTGGTATTTGTTCTTATGATGATGATAGGGGGCTGGTCCTTCTTCCAGATGAATATCATCAGCGATTCCATACATTATAATCAGGTAAGGCAGGAGCTCCGCGACATGATCAAGGAGAAGGAGATCAACCACCTTGACTGGGTGTCCCAGGTTTACAAGGGACTTCTGGCGAACAGCAATGACGCCATCAATGTGGAAACCGACGGGCACAAATGTAAATTCGGCAAGTGGTACTACAGCGAAGACCGCAGGCGCGCCGAGCGGGAAATGCCGCAGCTGAAAACCGAGCTGGCAAAGATTGAAGAGCCCCATCTCAATCTCCACAGGGAAGTCATCAATGTCAAGGAGGCATTGCGCTTTGGAGGTGAAGGCGGGAGACGGACCGCCAATGCCATATTCAATGAAAAAATAATCAATCATTTGAAGGAAGTCAGGTCTCACCTGAATAAGATAAATGATGACATAAAGAATGAATTTGCCCTCAGCGAAAAGAATATTGCTGATTCAATCAGGACCGGAATTTTACTGGTGCTGGGTCTCCTTGCCGTTTCCCTGGCAGTTGGAGTTGCCATAACGGTGCTGATATCAAGAAGCATCACGCGGCCGGTCGAGCTCTGTCTCGGTTTTGCCGACAGCATCGCCCAGGGAGACCTGACCCGGAGGATTGAGCTGAAACAGAAAGATGAAATTGGCCGGATGGTGACAGCGCTGAACAGCGCGGCGAAGAACCTCGAGGAAATGTTCTACAATGTTTCCGTGGGTTCACAGGGCCTTGCCCGGGCGGTGGACCAGATAGCCAGCGGCAACCAGACCCTGTCCCAGCGCACTACGGAGCAGGCGTCGGCGCTGGAGGAGATCGTCTCCACCATCGAAGAGGCGATAAGCTCCATAAACCAGACCGCGGAAAACGCGGTAAAGGCGAAGGAATTGACTGAAGCGGGCGCCGATAAATCGATTGAAGGCAACAGGGTGGCCCTCGAAGCCGTGAGTTCCATCATAGAAATGAATGAATCGAGTAAAAGGATCGCGGATATTATCTCGGTGATCAACGAGATAGCCTTCCAGACAAACCTCCTGGCGCTTAACGCCGCGGTCGAGGCGGCGAGGGCGGGCGAACAGGGCCGCGGTTTTGCGGTGGTGGCCGGCGAAGTGCGCAACCTGGCACAGCGGTCCGGCAACGCGGCCAGGGAAATAGAGGATCTCATCAGGGACACTGTCGCAAAGGTCGAGAAGAGCACCGATCTGGTGAAGAACACGGGCGGCTCACTGGGCGAGATCGCCGAAGCTGCAAAGACCACCGCCCGGATAATTTCCGAGATTGCCGCCTCGGCCATAGAGCAGAAACAGGGTGTCGGCCAGATCAGCACCGCCATCTCCGAAATGGACGGGGTGACCCAGCAGAACGCGGCCCTGGTGGAGGAAACCGCATCGGCAAGCGAGGAGATGGCCAACCAGGCGCAGGAGTTTCTTGCTATGGTCCAGAAGTTCAAGATCAGCAAATCAGTTGATATTGGCGCCGGCAGGACCAGGCTTGGGAGCCTCTCCGCGGCCGAGACCGTTCCGGTAAAGAAGAACAATAAGGGAAACGGCGATGGACGGAAAAAGCCGACCGGCTCCGCGGCAGATTCGATGAACGGATCTGATGATACTCTGAAAAAGATCCTCAGGCAGGAGGGATTTGAAGAGTTCTGATCGTGTCTCTTCGCTTCAGTTTAGATTGTACCGTATAATCCACATGACAAGGGAGAAGTTGATTCTCCCTTGTTTTATAACTATTTTGTCATGTTGTGTATCCCGGCATGCTGCCGTGGATGGATAGGAATCACGCCTTCGTTTGTTCCTGCTCCTTCTTCATTTTACGGTACGAGTAGCCCGCGTACGCTGCCGCTGCTATGAGCATGGGAATGTCATCGAGATATCCTGCGGGCACAAGGACATCGGGAATGAAGTCGATGGGAAAAACGAGATAGGCGACAGCCAGGCCCAGCAGGACGAGGGAAAAGATGAATTTTTTTCTGAGGCCTTCGAGGCTTTTATCTTCGATCTGTTTCATGATATGGCGCAGTCCTTGTATTATTCTTAATCCAGGTTATATTATAATGAAAAATGGTTGCTTTTTCAAGAATAATTTTTACTTGCATTATTTTAAGCTGTTGATCAATCCTGCATTCCGTGTGTTAATCGTTCAAGGAGCTCTGTCATGAAAGATCTGATAATTATCGGCGCCGGCCCTGCCGGACTTACCGCGGCTATCTACGGCATACGGTCCGGCCTGGATCTGACGGTTGTCGAGAAGCTATCACCGGGCGGGCAGGTGATGAACACCTACGAGGTCGAGAATTACCCCGGTTTCGAAGAGCCGATAGCGGGGTGGGAGCTCATGTCGCGCATGGAAGCCCAGGCGCGGAGGCTCGGGGCGGAGATCGTGAGCAGCGATGTGGCCTCTGTCGCGAGGGATGCCGCATCCGGGACTTTTAAAGTGCAAATGGCCGATAACTCCGTCTTGGAGTCGCGGTCCGTCATTGCCGCGTCCGGAGCCTCGTACAAGAGGCTCGGGGTGCCGGGGGAAGAGCAGTATCTAGGCCATGGCGTTTCATTCTGCGCCACCTGCGACGGCGCTTTCTACAAGGACCGGGTCTGCGCCGTGGTGGGGGGCGGGGACACCGCCCTGGAAGAGGCGTATTTTCTGACGCGTTTCGCCCGGAAGGTCTACCTTATCCACCGGCGCGACAAGTTCAGGGGCGTGAAAGTCCTCCAGGACCGGGTCATGGCCAGCGATAAAATTGAGCTGGTCCTGGATTCGGTGGTTGAATCGATCAATGGCACCACCAAGGTCGAACGTGTCGTCATTAAAAACGTAAAGACCGGCATCCAGTCGACCCTGGCCGTGGACGGATTTTTTATTTTCATCGGCTTTAACTCCAATACCGGGTATCTCCCGGCCGAAGTCCTTGACGAGAATCGAGATGTAATGGCCGACATGAACATGAGGACCGCGGTACCGGGGCTTTTCGCGGCCGGCGATCTCAGGAGCGGTTCCAGGCGCCAGATCGTCATGGCGGCGGCCGAAGGCGCCACGGCTGCCCTGGAGGCTTATGACTACATTTTAGGTTTGACATAATTGCCAGATAGGCCTCTAATGCCTGACAATCATGCCGGCCGGTCGGGCCGGGGTCATGTTCATGTTTTACTAAATACACCAGGAGTAGCCTTTCGGCGCGTTAGAGAAAATCGGCCATCAATGGATATGAAACAGTTGCAATTCTCCCCGCCGTTCAAGCGGCCGGAAGAATTGCAATCGATCGATTACCAGGGTGCTCAATTTTCGGAACCGGCTGAATCGATACATATAAGCATCCCGCGGAAGCAGGATGAAACCAGTATTAACATAAAGGAGTTTTACGATGATTAAAAAAATCATGGCTGTGGCTGTTGTGACCGTATTCGCGATTGCCGGCTTCGGATGCAAGCCCGCGGGAAAATACGGCGATCTGAAGGAATACCTGAATGACGTTATAAAGGCCAATGAGGACTACATTTCAGCCCTCGAGAAATCAAACAGCGCCAAGGAAGTGGCCGAAGCTATCACCGAGCTCGGCAATAAGATGGAAAAGCTTGCCAAAAAGGGCGAAGAGATCGAAAAGAAATATCCCGAGCTGAAGACCATGGACAAGAAGAAACCGCCGAAAGAGCTCAAAGAGGAATTCGAAAAGCTCGAGCAGATGGCGCAGAAGCTTCTCACAGTTTCGATGAAGATGATGAAGTACATGATGGATCCTGAGGTAATGAAGGCCTCCCAGGAGATGGCCAAGAAGATGGGTAAATCCGGAGTGGTCAAATAACCGGGATTTCCCTGTATGCATCAGACGCCCCTGCCCCGCGGCAGGGGCTTTTTATTGGAAATTCTTATTATAGAATTTTTCTATCGCCGACCATATAAGGTCGCTCAGGTGCCGTATCCTCAACTCATCCACCCTCATGTAGTCATAACTGAAATATTTGTCGTTGAGATAGAGGGCCCTGGAGAGGGAGAGCCTCACCATGGGTACAGGCCCCCTGCCGTACTGCCGGTGGATGAACCCGGGCGACGGCTCCGCGGCAATGGCGAATTTTTCCACGACGGTGTCGTCAACCCCGGCAAAGGCTTTTTTCAGGTGGTCCATGAGATTGACGGCGAGTTCCGGGCTGCATGTCGTCACCGCGCTCCCGTCTCCGGCAATGGCGTTTTCCAGAAGAATGATGGGCCGGGGCTTGCCGGGGTCCCGCGAAACGGTGGGGCCCACGGCAAGCATGGTGTGGCATTCGATGATCAGCTTCAGGCCTCCCGTATCAATGATTTTCTTTATCGCGTCATGAAAGGGGACCCAGTAGCGCCGCAGGACGTTTGAGATCGCTATCTCGTCGGGGAAGAGGCCATCCCGGAAGACCGGCTTGCCGTAGAGCGTCGTCTTCTTCAGGACACCGTCTATGGCCGGCGGCACCGAGGTGTACTGGCGGTCCAGGTCGACGAAGAGACGCGAGATGTCGGTGTCAATCGTCCCGGCGACGCGGTCGCCGAAGGAGAAGAGATCGTTGGCGCAGGTGTCCGACTGTATCAGCAGGTCAAACTTGCTCACCGCTTCGTATCCTGCAAATTCCTCCGGCACTTTGCATCCGCCATGGGGAATTATGATCAATATGGGAAGGTGGCTTTTTTTCTTCAAGGCAGTGTTCGCACCATGGTATCGGCCCGATGCTACTACGGGTTTGCCTTTCCTGTCAAGAAAATATACTCGCCACCCTGCATGGGTGCCGGCGGCGGAAATAAAATAATAGTTGAAAATAATTGTTACGTCGGTAAGTATAACGAGCGGAACTCGCCTTGATAAAACATTTTTACAAGGAGCCGCCATGAAAAAATCCATCCTTATGATAATTGTAATTATTATCGGCATTGCCCCGGGTCTTTCCGCAAGGGACCGAAGGATAACCCTGGTGCATACCAATGATATGCATTCGCACCTGCTCGGGTTTTATCCTAACATTGACTATACGCCGCAGGTGAATGATGACGCAACCCGCGGAGGCTGGGCCCGCATCATGACTGTGATTAAAAAGACCAGGGCAGAGCGGACCAACCCGGTCCTGGTCGTTGACGCTGGTGATTTTCTCATGGGATCCCTGTTCCATATGATCTGCCGGGAACGCGCCCTCGAGCTCAGGCTCATGAAGGACATGGGCTATGACGTGATCACCCTGGGAAACCATGAGTTTGACCTGAAGCCGGCTGGCCTGGCGCGGATACTCAAATCAGCCCGTCAGCACGGTGGGCTTCCCGCGATCGTTTCGTCCAATGTCATCTTCAGCGAAAAAGACGACCGTGACAATGCCCTGGAAGAAGTGTTCAGGGATGGGACGGTTAAACCGTATACCGTTATTGAAACGGGTGGGGCGAGGATAGGATTTTTCGGCCTCATAGGCAAGGATGCCGCCGAAGTGGCCCCTTTCGCGAAGCCGGTGAAATTCGGAGACCCGGCGGAAAACGCCAGGAAGATGGTTGACCTGCTCCGGAACAGGGAAAAAGTCGACCTCGTTGTCTGCCTGTCCCATAGCGGCCTGAACCTGGATGCAATTTCAAAATCAGAAGATGTCCAGCTTGCCGGCAAGGTCCCCGGCATCGATATCATCATAAGCGGTCATACCCACACCCCGCTCAAAGAGCCGGTCATCAAGGGAAACACGATCATCGTTCAGGCCTGGTGCTACGGCCTCTGGGTCGGGGTGATGGACATTGTACTCAGGGATGGCAGGGCGACCCTCGGCGCGTACAGGATAGTGGAAATCGATGATACAATCCCCGGCGATAACGCTATCACTGCTGTCGTGAATGGATATAAAAACGAAATCAGCGGAACAGTTCTGGCCCCCATTGGGCTCGCCTTTGATACGGTTATCGCCAAACACGATTATGACCTTACCATCGCCGAAGATGAATCGAACCTGGGGAACCTCATCGCAGACGCAAGCCGCTGGTACGTCAACAGGTTCGTCTATGATCCGCGGGACCCGCACTCTAAAGTTGATGTTGCCTTTGATTCCAACGGCCTCATCAGGGACCCGGTGGTAAAAGGGAAGACCGGCAGGATAGCGGTCTGCGATATGTTCAACGCGCTGCCCCTCGGCATCGGCAAGGACGATACCATGGGATATCCGATGGCTGCCGTGTATCTGTACGCAGCGGAACTGAAAAAGGCGCTGGAAATCCTTACCAGTATACATCCGTTGAAGGGATCCGATTATTTTCTCCAGATATCCGGACTTAAATTCACCTATAATCCCCGCAGGATGTTATTCGACCGGGTCACGTCAATACAGATAGGCAATGACGAGGAGGGATACAGGCCCCTTGATTATTCCGATTCGAATAAACAGCTCTACCGCGTGACGGCCAACCTGTATAACGCGACATTCCTTGATATCGTCGGTAATTTTACCATGAATATCCTGAAAATCATACCCAAGGACAGGAACGGCAAGCCCTATGGCGATCTTGCAGAAGCCCTTGTCGATGCTGACCCGAACAGGCCGGGCATCCAGGAGGTTAAGCAGTGGGTCGGTCTCATGGAATACGTGCGGAGTTTTAAGGACACCGACGGCGACGGCTATCCTGAAATACCTGAGAAATACCGGGGCAAACTGGGGAGGACAGTGAGAGAGCCGAGTCTTAATCCTGCTTTATTGCTGAAAGGCGGCACCTACATGACCTGGATCGGTTTTGCCATGGTTGTGCTTGTTGTTGCCATTGTTGCAGTGGTGTCAGTGGTTGTGGTGAAGAAAGTACGGAAATAAGGCCGGTTTCCGGGCTGTTCCCGCTGTCATGGCCTCGATGGCCTCGGGGTATACTATGTAAGAGGCTTGAAAGAATAAGAATGGCTGCCTTCAATGAGATTGCGGAAACTACAAAGGAGGCAGCCATATGAACAACACAATAAGGATACAGGAACATACATTAAAA
>Ga0116176_10000058_pt1 | contig 88714 bp, 86 predicted proteins | sample AD_STIC08_MetaG_FD_89803 | JGI IMG/M metagenome (GOLD analysis project Ga0116176, IMG submission 89803) | Active sludge microbial communities of municipal wastewater-treating anaerobic digesters from USA - AD_STIC08_MetaG | ecosystem: Engineered > Bioreactor > Anaerobic > Digestate | place: USA...
TCGCCGGCGAAACTGTAAGCAAGATGAACATCAGGACGGAAGACACAACCGTTAACGTGGCAAAAAGCGACGTGCAGCTGTCCGGTACAAAGGAGAGGGGTGTCAGTCTTGTTGTTACCAGGGGCGGTGCCAGGGTAACGGCTGGCGGCAAGGAACGCTCCATAAAAGAAAACCAGAAAGTCATTGTAGAAAAAGGATCAAAAGAGGTCAGGATTTTCACATTCCCATTAAAACCCGTGAATCCTGCACCTGACGCAGTTGTTATAACTGCCGGTGCCAGCGGTGCTGTCGCATTTACATGGGAGCCGCTGAAACCAGAGCAGGAAGGATTCCTTGATATTTCAGATACGCCTTTTTTTTCAAAAATAGTGAGCACCAGAAAGATTGCCGGCACTGAAGCAACAGTCAACGTGCCGGTAGGGTCTTATTTCTGGCGGCTGCGGGCAAAAAACAGGATTACCGGCATTGTTGACACCGGCGAAGGAAGGAAGTTCTCACTGGTAAGAGTAGAACCAGCCTATCTCATTGCTCCCGAACAGGGACAGGTGATACAGTACGGGAAAAACAGGCCAGTGGTGAATTTCAAATGGGATGGCAGCGAAACGGCCCAGGAATACTACCTGGATATTGCCGCCGATAACGCCATGAGCAGGATCGTCGCTTCCTTTAAAACAGCGGAAGGACCATTGGCGGTAGACAATTTTGATGAGGGGACCTATTTCTGGCGCGTGGTATCCGTCACCAGGGTGAGCGGCAACCTGAGCAGGGTGCCGAGTCCGGTCCGCATGCTGAAAATATCGAAAAAAAAGATTATCAATCCGCCGGTGCCGCAGTTTCCCCCTAACGAAAGCTCGATAAGTTCTGCTGTGATGAAAGAAAAGGGGATTGTTTTCTCTTGGCTCTATGACCAGGACATCCAGACCGCGCGGATAATCATTTCGCGAAACCAGGATTTCAGCAGTCCGTTATTCAGCGGCGTAAGCAACGCCAACTTCATCAATATCCGCAAGGACCTAGCCCCTGGCGTCTATTATTGGAGGCTCCAGGGTATTCTTGCGGGATATACGCTGACTGAACCGTCTCCGGCAATGAAGTTCACCATGGTGACCGTTCAGAATATCAAACTCATATATCCTGCTGTTGATTCTGAAGTTACTCCTGCCGGCAGAAGCAGGGACGTCCGGATGTCATGGGAAAAAACAGACCTCTACGGCGAGTACATGGTCCAGGTTTCACATAATAGTGATTTTACCCGTATCAATAAGGAAGAACATGTGAGCGCCAGCCAGGCTGTTATTTCCGGCTTCAACCCGGGAAAATACTATTGGCGCGTCTTGCTCAAGAACAATGATGGCAGCATTGTCATGACTAGCAAGGCGGGTTCTTTTATCGTTCTTGACACGCTGCCAGCGCCGACCATACTGTCACCTGGGAACCATGAAACAATCGACATGGATAAGCTCAATGAGCTTGATCTCAGATGGAAACGCCTTGAGGAAGCAAACGCCTACCGATTCAAAATGTATAAAGTCGATAAGAAAAAGATAACCATGATCACGGACCGGATGATCCGCGGCTCGAATTATGACCTGAATGACGTAGGTTTTCCCGGTGAGGGCGAATACCGCTGGTCAATTCAGGCCCTTGAAATGAGTCAGGATGGATCAAAAATTATACGCAAAAGCCCGGTTTCGCAGTCAAGCTTCAACATACTGTCAACGTCAGCCCCCAAGAAAATCAAGATAATAACACCTAAAGTAATTTATGTTGAATAATGAAACTTCAAGTTTCCTTGAAATGGGGGTTGTTTATATCTTTTTTTTATTGTAAAAAAAACCCAGACAGAAAAAATTGTACCATATTTAATCTGTTTTATAACTACTGGTAATTAGATTCTTTTAATCGGATATGTGCTATGATTGAAATTGATTTCGAAAAAAGCGGAGGCCTGATACCGGTCATCGCGCAGGATTACGCATCAGGAACAGTCCTCATGCTTGCCTATATGAACAGGGAAACGTGGGAGCTGACGCTCAAAACCGGCATCGTTCACTACTGGAGCAGGTCAAGAAATAAAATCTGGAAAAAGGGCGAATCCTCGGGCAACGTCCAGGAAGTCAGGGAAATACGCATTGATTGCGACAATGATACGGTCCTGATAAAGGTAAATCAAATCGGAAGAGCGGCGTGCCATGACGGTTACGAAAGCTGTTTTTACCGTGTTTTGAGAGAAGGCGGTCTCGTTGTGGACGGAGTCCGCGTCTTCGATCCCGATACAGTATATGGAGATAAAAAATGACACAACAGATAAAACTGGGAATCCCCAAGGGAAGCCTTGAAAACGCCACGATAGAACTATTTCAGAAAGCGGGATGGAAAATATCGGTATCATCCCGCAATTATTTCCCGGTAATCGATGACGAAGAGATATCATGTTCGCTGGTGCGCGCGCAGGAAATGGCGCGCTATATAGAAAACGGTGTACTTGACCTGGGACTGACCGGCCTTGACTGGATACTGGAAAATGATGCGGATGTCCAGGTTATATCGGATCTGGTATATTCCAAGGTAAGCACGCGCAAGGCCCGATGGGTACTGGCCGTTCCTGAGGATTCAGACATAAAACGCATTGAGGACTGCGCCGGTAAAACAATATCCACCGAGCTTGTCAATTTCACAAGGAAATACTTCAATGAGCGAAATATCCCGGTACAGGTCGAATTTTCCTGGGGAGCCACAGAGGCCAAGGTTGTAGAAGGGCTTGTTGACGCTATTGTCGAAGTGACCGAAACCGGATCGACGATAAAAGCGCATGGACTGAAGATCATCGCAACACTGCTCGAAACCAATACCAAGCTTGTGGCAAACAGAAAAAGTTATAGTGATGAATGGAAAAAAGACAAGATTCATCAGGTAGCCATGCTCCTGCGGGGCGCCCTCAGCGCGGAGAAGATGATAGGGTTGAAAATGAACGTCCCCAAAGACGGACTCGAGAAAGTCGTCGCCATAATACCGAGCCTGACTTCGCCGACAGTATCCCAGTTGTATAATTCCGACTGGCTTTCTGTTGAGACGGTCATTGAAGAATCAATAGCGCGGGAGGTCATTCCGCGACTGATAGATGCCGGCGCTGACGGAATAATAGAGTATCCGCTTAACAAGGTGGTCAATAAAAACGAATTGTGATCGTGTCGTAATTCTAGGAATGATCGTTAACGAGAGGTATTTTTAAATACGCTGTTGTCCTTCGCGGTTCAGCCGTTATCACCAGGCTGTCTTTGGGTGCCTGGAGACTTTTGAGCATCATCATTATCAGAATGAGCCCCAGACCTGCTCCTTCGCGGTAGGGATCGTCCAGGTTCTTTATGCAATAATCAGCAAGATCTTTGCAGTTTTCTGCATCGACAAGCTTTTTATTTACATTGTGCAATTCAGTATCGGTCATGGTCACCGGGTTTGCAACTTTCACGTGGAGTATTTTTTCATCGGTCCACAAATCAATGACAGCCTTGATATCTTCCCTGCGCGCCAGCTTCTCAAAATAATTTGAATTTTCCCTGCTTATTTCATGTTTGAACAATTCAAGAGCTTTTTCATATTTGATTATGTCATTGGAGCTGTTTTTGGGCGCATAATCTTCAAAATATATATTTTTAAAATTTGCTTTTATGGCATTTATTACCAGCTCTTTTATGCTGGTGTAAATGGGAGCCATAAGGTCCGTGCATCCGTACCTTTTTAGAATACCAAACAGTATTTGACGAAGCTGAATTTCAACATCATCAGATATGGAATACGCCACAACCTGTGCGCTGGTTATTGATTGTTGTGCTGTTGGTTTTCTCATGTAAACTGCTGACTGCATTTTTATTTTTAGTGTATGTGTAATTTATTAATTGATGAGCACAATTTGCTCAATACTACACACCTTTAAATATTGCATCATATCTACAGTACCATATCTATATAAAATGATCAATTTCGTCAATAATTAAAATCCATCCGGATGGATTTTATAATAATTTCACATGCGTTTTATTACCAATAAAAAATATTGAAAAATATCGATTACAATGCAAATAATAGTTTATAATATTATTTATACCTGTCATATTAGTTTCATGATTTTTAAGCGTATTTTTGCAATAATCATCTTTTTTTTGATATTTAATTTATCTTCACTTGCTGAAGAAATAAAATTAAACAATAACAATATTTATGTCAAGAAAGGGTTTTCCTCCACTTGGTTGGATAGAATACCTGATAATGACAAAACCTGGCTGGTAATCCCCCCCACACGAAAAGATAAATCTCTGAGGATTTCCGAACTTCCCATACCTGGAATACCTAAAAGAACTTTTTTTTCTTATAAACATTACAAGCCGTTGACATTTACATTCATAACCAGTTTTGCGCTGAGCCGGGATGTTGATTTAAGCAGAAAATTCCTCGGTCTGTATATTGACCAGATAGCGGAAAACTGGGAAGTGTATCTAAACGGCAACCTCATTAAGAAAGAAATGTATTTAAAGCCTGATGGTGAAATACAAGAATTTAGGGATCAGCGCAGGGTTTTGATCTATCTCAATCCCTTATTGCTCAAGTCAGGCATCAACATAATTGCCTTCAGAATCGTCGGTGACGTATCCATGGTTGACACCGGCTTTTACACAAACAAGCCGCTGGTAATTGATAACTACGAAAAGCTTTCAAGGGAGAAAACGCGGCTGATTCAGCTCATCCTGCTGTTTGTATACCTGATGGCCGGATTGTATCTCCTCCTGCTTTATTTATACAGGAGAACAGAACGTTACAACCTGATCTTTGCAATCTTTTCAATCATGCTGTTCATATATCTTTTCTGCAGAACTTCCACGGTCTATTCAATCGTACCTGATACCAGGTGGACGCTCCTGGTGGAATTTTTGTCTCTATATACACTCATACCGCTCCTCATGTCTTTTATGGACCTTATCCTATTCGGCAGGATCAGCAGATTCGTCTACGGCTATAGCGCTTTCTGCTTGTCCCTTATAGTCCTCTCCGCGGTGTCTCCCTATCCGGTGAGGATCGATATTCTCCGGATCTGGCAATTGACATCAATTTTCCCGGCGTTCTATTTCATTTTCTTTCAGATTATACATGCCTTTTTAATTACCGTGAGGCATTATCGTTACTCGGGCGGAGCCGGTGTAAAGCCAGGGCTTATGACATCCATACGACACAGCATTGCCAGGACGGTTCCGGGCAACCTGATGGCGGGAGCCATGGTAGCCGTGGGCTGCACTATTTTTGACGTGCTCGACGCGATGTTTTTCACGACAGGCATTGTCATCACCAATTATGGATTCATGTTTTTCGTCATCGGGATCACCATCGTGCTTTCAAACCGGTATGTCTATCTGTACCGCGCGATTGACGGCTTAAGCGTTGACCTGAGGCAAAAGACCCGAGACCTCAAGGAAACACAGGTCCAGTACGGGATATCGCAGGAGAAGTACAGGCTCCTCGTGGAAGGCTCCACCGATATAATATTTTCCCTTGATGAAAATTTCAATTTCCTTACGGCAAACAAGGCAATGCATGATCTTCTGCATATAAACAGCGATTACCTGATAAAAAGGAACCTGCTGGATGTGCTTCACCAGCCTGACCAGATATCTGTTTCAATACAATTTTTACAGGAAAAACTTGAAAAATTCAAGGAGGAAAAAAAGCCTCTCAACATCAGGCTCGACTTTAAGACGTCATTCGGCATTGAACCGGTATCTCTGCAGGTGCGTCTAGAATACATTAACATTGAAGGACGGTATGAGATTTTCGGCAGGGGCACCAGCATTACCGAGGACATCCTCAACCAGTACATGGAATCCGAACAGCACCGGTACAGTATAGGCAACATGCTCCTGGTTGCCGATGACCTGAGCATCAGAATAACGCGAAATCTTCAAAAATTCGTCAACAGGAAGGACCTCGGCTTCATCCGGCTTGCCATCCGTGAAATCATCATTAATGCCATTGAACATGGCAACCTTGCAATAACGTTTGAAGAAAAATCACGGGAAATGAGTAATGATAACTATTTCAATTACCTTAACGAGCGACAGAAAGATCCCCGTTTCAGCGGAAGGACTGTCAAGGTGGAGTATTCCGTCGATTCGGAAAAAATTATTTACACCATTGTCGACGAAGGAAAGGGATTTGATTACACCATCTATTTATCCGATGAAACGTCAGCTAATGAATCCATGCTGATGCATGGCCGGGGCATTGCTCTGGCAAAAAGCATTTTTGATGAAATAAAATATAATGATACCGGCAACGCGGTGACGCTGGTCAAGTGGCTGAATAAAAACAACTGATAGCAGGGGGCGGCCAGGGAATGCTTTCCCGTCAACACTTGAGTCCCGTGCCGAGGCGAATTTCCATTGACATGTTTCGCAGATTTTTCGGAAAGGTAAGCGATTCCAGGTATTCCATAAAACACCGTTCCAATTTTGCGGGAGCCTTGTCCCGGCAGACCTTTTCCGCCGTCTTCGTATATCCGCACATACGTCCTTTCCCGTCAACGACAATGATAACATCAATATAAATATACTCGCAATTCGAGCAATTCATGGACAGTTTTGATTGAGATAGACACTCGCGGAAAACATTTTTTCGGAAATCTTCCTGAATCCTGTTCATGGATTCCCACTGTGCGCCCCTCAGTTCATGATATTTTATTACCCTGTTCTGATTGTTCCCGAAACAGGCGAATATCAGCACTGGCAGCACAAGGAACGCTGTGATAACGGCTACTTGATGATGAACGGGTTCGGTTTTATGGGGAAACTGTCTCATATGCATTAATAAAACAGGGCCCGCGACGTTCATCGCGGGCCCCGGGTTGTCACTACTTGTCGACAGTTTCTATAAGCGAGTTGGGAGGCAGTATGTCGACGTAAACTGTGAAAGATGTAATCGTGGACATGTTGCCGGCTTTGTCAACGGCCTTGGCGTCAATCTGGTGCTTGCCGTTGTTAAGGAATTGGATCTCGGCCTTATACGGGATGAATTCTCCCTTTCCGTCTACGCGATAATATATAACGGCAACCCCTGACTCATCGTCTTTTGCCGATACGGTGTATTTGACATCGGTTGAGGCTACATTCTGGTTGTCAATTTTCTTGATTTCCTTGTCTGACTTAATTTCAACAACAGGAGCTGTTTCGTCAGTGACCATCTTGACAACAGCGTCTTTCATCTCAACTTCATTACCGGCATCATCGACTACCCTGAACGTAAACTGTTCGGTAACATTGTTTACATTGTCTGTCGCCTTGATCTTGAGGTTGATGTCGCCTTTGGGGGGTATCGCAAAGGGAGCGGCATATTCCTGGAAATTCGTTCCGTCCGTCGAATACTCTACCTTGTTAACGCCGGAAAGTGCGTCGCTGGCATTCAGGCTGAAGAGGACATTCTTCTGATAATAGACTTTGTCGCCGATTTTTTTAACAGGCGCACTGGTTGTCACGATTATCGCCGGACCGGTATTGTCGACGGCAACGTTGTATGTTTTTTCAGCTTCCTTGTTGCCGGCCTTGTCAGTACCGGCATACTTGATAGTATGGTATCCTTCTTTGTCTATAGAGAAGGGGGTTTGATATGTCTGGGCAGCCGCGTCGTCGACTTTATACTCAATTTTATCAATCGCCAGGTCATCGGTTGCCGTCAATTTGAACTGGACCTTCGAATTGACGAAAATCGTTTTTCCGTCGGTATAGGCTTTTGCATTGGCGGCGATGGTTGTCTGTTCGCCCTTTATCTCCGTTTTTGCAGCCTCATCCTTCTTTACTTCCTCTTTCTTGACTTCATCGGTTACTTCAGTCTTTTTTTCGTCAGCAACATTTTCAGTTGTCGACGGATCATCCTGTGAATATGCCAGGCCGGAAATAAACATTCCGATAGCCGCGCATATGCTGATTATAAACAATTTTTTAAGCATACATGACCTCCATTGTGTATGTCTTCGTATGTATAATTGATTACATTAACCATCTGCGACAGATTTGTTCCATTATCAGACAATTGTATATATTTTTACCCCTGCTAAAAAAGCAGTCAAATATCACAAAATTTCTTATTTGGAACATATCTAATAGTGAGTAATTAATAAATATAAATATTTTATTGTCAATAGATATTTGAAAGATTGAAGCCAATTTTAGACTTTTTAAGAGTTTTACTGGATAACAAATCTTGATTCAGTGAACAGATGTTATTTGATCCTTAATTTCGATACTGGGTATAGTGAATTTATAGGCCAATAATCTTGCTCAGGTCATTCATAAGGATCATAGCGTGGTTAGTATTCTGTATTACTATTTCCCGATGGTTGTTTAGCTTGACTTTTTAATAATATTATTTATATATGATATAAAATTTTATTACAAGGAGAACAGTTATGTTGGCTAGATCAATGGCATTAATAGTATTTTTATTATTTTTCGCGGTCGAAATGACCTTCGCCCATGGCGGAAGGACGGATTCGGAAGGTGGGCACTGGGACCACCAGAAAAAGGAGTACCATTATCATAAAGACGGCAAGATAACCGTTGATAGAGCAAAAAGCGCCCGTTATGATGAACTGGTTGGAAAGCACGATAGTGACAAAGAAACGAAGAAAGAAAAAAAGAAAAAAGACAAGGAAGAAAAAGATACAGATAAAAAAATAAAATCCAAGAAAGAGAAGAAGGACAAGGAAGACAAAGAAGAAAAGAAGGAAAAAAAGGATAAAAAAGAGAAGAAAGAAAAAAAGGATGAAGATAAAGATAAAAAAGTAAAAGAAAAGAAAGAGAAAAAAGATAAGGAAGAAAAAAAGGAAAAGAAAGACAAAAAAGAGAAAAAAGAAAAGAAAGAGAAAAAAGAAGATAAGCCCAAAAAAGAGAAGAAAGAAAAGAAGAAAAAGAAATCAAAAAAGGATGAATAATATGAACAGTGACGGTATTCGCCTGACAGTCACCTAGAAAAATAATGGTGGTCAAAGTTCCTCTGAAAGATATAATGATTTTACCACAAAACTTTATATCAGGAGGAGAGCGATGACCACCAATGCCAATGTGAACAGTGACGGTATTCACCTGACAGTCACCTAGAAAAATAATGGTGGTCAAAGTTCCTCTGAAAGATATAATGATTTTACCACAAAATTTTATATCAGGAGGAGAGCGATGACCACCAATGCCAATGTAACACAGAAGGCGGCAAGAAGAAAGCTAAATTTATTGGAGCTGGCCCAGGAACTTCAAATACAAACCTATCGGAAGCACTGATAGGGTATCTTCAGCAGAATAGGTTGATAAATGGCGGGATTGATATAGATTGCATAGAGAGCCCTGCCGGTACTGTATATCTCCTTTCCTGAATAATAGGCAAGATGAGACCTGGCCGGGATCAAGGGAAGGGACGGCGGTAGATATAATACCGCCGTCTTTTTCTTCCTGATCAAGGAAAAATCATTAAACTGGATGGTCTTTATTTTTCCGTCAAGGCTGCAGTAGATGATAATGTATTCTTTTATCGTTTCATTGAATGAAAGCGACGGTTCACCCATGACGTCATCTGCAACGGCTGCCGCGGCACTGATGGCGCCGGTCCAATGACCGTCTGCGTCAAGGAATTCATAGGATGCCCTTTTCTTGATTGACGACACCGGCACTCGTGCCATGAAAGCGGGAACTCTGTTCTTGGCCGCAGGGCCATGACCAATTAAAAACAGGTGGTTCCCCCGGCGGATTACCGCATCGCCGAAAACCGGTTCGCCCTCGAGGAACACCTTGGCCGTACGCTTGAAATTCACTGGATCTCCCGGTTTCCAGCCTCCCGGGATTTTCCATTCTGCTATCCCGACGCCTTTCACTCTGATGGGAAGTCCGGGATTTTCCTTTTTCGCGAGATTCTTATCTATGAACACAATGATGTAATAAACATACACCGTTCCTTCAATTTCTATGCCGTCGATTGCCCAGAATCGCCAGACTGACGGATCCTCACCGGGCATATTCTTTATGAATTGGGCGACCGTACCCTTTTCCTTGTAAAACGTGAAATCAAGATTCCTTATGCTTGTGTCATCGGGAATTTGCGTAAAGGCAACGGAATTGCTGATCATGCCTTTCATTACCGCAGAATCTTCAAAAGTGGCGTTTACCGTTAGATCGCCTTTCCATGTGCCGATGATCGTGTCCCCGAAAGTCCACATCATGGTGTTGCCGACCGGTATCGGCGTGCATCCATCCTGGCCGATGACGCTTTGTTTCCGGTTAATACCGAAAATGCCCATGTTTACGATCCTGGGTTCCTGGGTAGAGATTTTATCCCAGGAACCGCAAAAAAGAAATGACAGGGAAAGGGCGGCAACCATTATCAAGCAGGTAATGTTTCCATCGGTATGTCTTTTTCCGTTCATAGGATGTCCCGGCAGGCGTAACTGTATTTGTTCATATACATCATTGCAAATATGACAGGAATATCCCACTGGTCAAGGACTAATACGGGTATAGTGAATTTTAGCAATGACGGATAACAATAAAAGAAAACTTCGTTTTGACATGGTAGTAATTGGCGCCTCAACCGGGGGGCCTCAGGCTGTAAAAAACGTTTTGAAGGAGCTCCCGGCGGATTTCCCCGTTGGCATAGTCTATGTTCAGCACACAGAGACATCCGTCTACGGGCAATTCGCAGAATGGCTGAACCACCAGACAGACCTTGCCGTCAGGCTTGCCCGCAATGATGATTATCCGTCAGATGGAGAGGTCCTGGTGGCACCGGGAGGCCATCACATTCTTTTCAGGGGAGGAAAGCTTGTCCTGGAAGATACTCCGCCGGTCATGAATATACGTCCCTGCGTTGACTATCTCTTCATGTCAGCGGCTGAACAATTCGGCAAGAGACTTATCGGCCTCATAATGTCAGGCATGGGAAGCGACGGGGCAAGGGGATGCCAGGAAATTGTTGCCCGTGGCGGATTCATGATCGCCCAGGATAAGGAATCATCCGTCATATTCGGGATGGCCCGTGCCGCTGCTGAGCGCAATGGTGTATCATTGATGTTGCCTCTTGATAAAATCAGCGATCAGCTTAAGGATCTCGTATCTTATTGAACCGGCAGGGGCAGTATTCGAATACCATTGGACATTGAGTCAGCATTGCAGTATCCGGTTTTTCCCCCATTAAAAAAATCAATCTTGACAAAATATTATTATAACTTTTTGTTTCGATTTTGTCTCTAGATAGGATAACCTGATGCTAACCAGGATTATAAATCGCTGGACACTGTCGGTTCCATATCCGAATCAAAGAATTATTGAGCGAAATCGGTACCTATGAGCAGAAAAGTAGTTATCACAGGGATGAATATAATTTCAGCCCTAGGATTGAACCTCGAAGAAAACTGGGGCAATCTTACAGCCGGAAAAAGCGGGATCGTCCCCATAACCCTTTTCGACGCGGCCTCCTGCGAAACGAGAATAGCCGCCCAGGTCCCGGACGGTTTTGAGGCCTATGCTTCTAAATTCTGTAAAAGGCGCCTTGCCCAGCAGATGACAAGGGTCACCGCCATGGCATTCGTCTGCGCATCGGAGGCAATAGAGCGGAGTAACATTGATTTCAATGCCGTCGACAGGAAGCGCGTCGCCGTCATAATGGGCGTCGTATCAGCGGGCAATTCAAGCGTGGAGCATGGCACAACCTCACGAAACAGGATAATCAAGTCCATGAGCAACGCCATCCCTGCATGGATATCACTCCATTTCGGCATAGAAGGACCCAATTACTCGATCAACACAGCCTGCGCATCCTCAGCATACGCCATGGGACTCGCGTTTGACATGATACGAAGCGGGGCCGCTGATATCGTCATAACCGGCGGAGCAGATTCCACCATTAACCCGGAGGAAATAAACGGTTTCAACGAGATGTACGCCCTGAGCACCAGAAACAATGAACCGCATAAGGCGAGCAGGCCCTTCTCAAAAGACAGGGACGGATTCGTAATAGGAGAAGGTTCAGGGATTATGATTCTAGAATCCGAGGAATCGGCATCCAGGAGAAATGCCCCCGTTATCGCCGAATTTGCCGGATACGGACTGACCAGCGAGGCCTACAACATCATGGCCCCTAAAAAGGACGGCGAGGGAATGTACGAAACAATGAAACTGGCCCTGGCAAATGCCGGCGTTGATCCGTCGGAAGTGGATTACATCAACGCGCACGGGACATCAACCACGCTGAACGACCTGTATGAGACCATGGCCATAAAAAGGCTTTTCGGCAACAGGGCCAATATGATACCGGTATCATCATCAAAATCCATGATAGGCCACACCATAGCGGCCGCCGGGGCGATCGAGGCCGCCATAACCGCCATGAGCATACGGGAACAGTTGATAACACCGACGATAAATTATGACAACCCTGATCCTGATCTTGATCTTGACTATGTTCCCAATAATTCCCGGCCTCATAAAATAAATGTTGCAATATCCAACTCTTTTGCCTTTGGTGGTCATAATGCAACGATTGTTCTGAAAAAGCTTTAAAGTCTTTGCGGATATCTCAGAGGTTTTTATGGCAAAAATTGAAAAGAGAACCATCGACGAAGTCAGAAAAATAGTCTACGAATTCTTTTCCGAAGAATGCGAAGTTCCCATTGACAAATTGGATGATGACACAAATGTCATCAAGGACCTTGAAGGGGATTCGCTTATGTTCCTTGAGCTCCTGGAAATATTCAAGAAAAAATACGGCCTCAATGTGGAACTGAAGACCGTCGGGAAATATGTTGTCAAGCACCCCGCCGAAACCATCGGCGCCATCATCAGGATGACCATGCTCATCATCGAGCACGAGAACAGGATCACCGAGCTGGAATAATCACAAGCAGGTCAACCCATTGGAACGAAAAAAAACCGCCGTCATTTTTCCCGCTTTCGGATGCAAATACCTGGGCAATGAACGCGAGCTGCTGGAGGAGATGTCCGGAGACCTCAATGAATTTGCATCCCGCGCCGTTTCAGCAGTCGGCCTCGACGCGGAAAGACTCTTCTCGTGCCGCGACGGCAATTTCGAGGATGAACTGGAATCTCAGTATGCCGTATATATTTACAGCTGCGCCGTTTCCAATGTCATCAAGCGGTCGGGGCTGCATGGCGACTTCACCGCCGGTTACAGCATGGGACTCTATGCGGCCCTCTGCCACGCTGAATCAATCACCTTCGAGCAGGGTCTTTCCCTCATTACCATGGCATACCGGGGCATCTGGGACGTTGCCTCATCACTGCCGTTTGGAATAGGGGTAATTTCAGGCCTTGAACAGGATGAAGTGAAAACCCTTATTGACGGAAAGGATGATGTGGAAATCATAAACGTCAATAACCGCCATAATCTCCTCATAGCCGGTTATGAAAAAAACGTGAAGAATATTCTTGCAGGTGCAAGAGAGCAGGGAGCCCTTAATTGTAAATATCTTACATTCCATTCACCATACCACTCGCGGTTCATGGACGGCGCCGCGGAAAAATTCAAAGAATTCTGCGAATCACTTACAATATACGATCCGGTGTATCCGGTCATATCAACCGTCAACCGGCGCATCATGACCACGTGGAGCGACGTTGCCATGGATCTCGTGGACAACATCAACCGCAATATCAACTGGCTGGAGACCATGAGCGTCATGATCGACGCCGGCGTCGATGTGTTCGTTGAATGCGGCCCCGGCAGAAGCCTTCAGCGAATGGCGAAGTTCATTGACGGCGAATTCGAGGTATTCAATCTGCAGAATCTCCGTTTGCTCCTGTCTTCGGACAGGATCTGCTCGTCAGCAAGGGCTATACATTATTAGAATCCATGAAGATTCTCCTCGTAAATCCGCCGCGATCCCCCCACAACAGCATCCTTGACCATGCCCCGGAAGAGGCAAAACGATTTATCCATAAAAAACTGATCGGACCGCCGCTGGGGCTCATAACCATAGCGGCAGCGGCCCGGGACCACGATGTCAGGGTTCTGGAGATGAAGGGGGAATACGACCTGTTCCCTGATTCTCCATCTCCCGACGTGATGATCGCCAATAACATTAAGGAGTTCAAGCCGGATATTGTCGGGGTAACGGTCATTGCCTCAGAGTTTCCCTATGCAATTGAGATAATGAAGGCTGTCAAGAACCATGACCCCGGCATTGTAACCGTCGCCGGCGGCCTTCATGCCACGGTATGCCCCCACGATTTCAAAGACAGGTCTGTTGATGTTGTCATGCCGGGGCAGTGCGCAGGCATATTCATGGAACTGGTCCTGGCCATTGAAAACGGCATCCCCCGGGAAAGGGTCAGGGGGATCTTCATAAATACCGGCCATGGCCTGGTATTTACCGGTCCCGCAGGAGTTTCATGGGACGCAGCCGGCGCAGATTTTATCTTTCCGGACCGCTCGCACCTGAAGCGCTGGATATCAACCTACTGCGCCGGAGGCTCACCCCATCCGAGCACCTACATCTTTACATCCCTTGGCTGCCCCTATCGATGCACCTTCTGCTCGATCTGGTCCCAGTTCGGCGGCCGGTACTACCAGCGCGACGTTGAGAGCGTCATAACCGAGCTGAAGATGGTCGACGACTATCCCGTGGTGCGCTTCGCCGATGCAAATACCATCGTTAACGAGCGGTTCATGGACATTATCTTTGACCGCATCAGGGAAGAGGGCATAAACAAGTCTTTCATCATGGATATCCGCTTCGACACGGCGGTAAAATATCCGAAGCTGATCGAAAAACTCGCCCGGGGCGGCCTGAAGGTCGTGATATGCGGTTTTGAATCTTTCAAGGAAGACGAGCTCCGGAAATACCGGAAAGAGGCCCCGGCCCGGCTTATAGAAAATGCCATCTCGATTTTTCACGACAACGGCATCATGGTGAGAGGTAACTACGTGATACCGGCCGATTACACGATGGATGACTTCAAGGCCATGGCGGACTACGCCGGGTCGCACAGGGTTGTGTACGCGGGATACACGATTCTGACGCCCATGCCCGGTTCCGTTTTTTTTGAAGAAACGAAGGACCGCATCATTGATTTTGACCTGTCGAAATACAATTTCTTTAACTGCGTGTTTAAAACGGCACTGCCGCCGGAGGAATTCCATGAGAACGTCGGAAGGCTCTGGCTCATCAAGGAAGGTATGGACGTGATCTGATACGGTTCAGAACGGTCATGACCTGTCAGGAGCAATATTTGATGGCGTATCCCGCCTGCATGAACTTGCTCACCTCGGTGACGAAGCTCAGCACCAGGTCGCCGTCATTCAGCTTCTCTTCGCGCATGATCGTGTCGAGGCAGATGAGGGCCATGGGCGGGCCCGGGTATCCCATTTTTGACATCTTCGTATAGAGCGTTCCCAGGGGTATTCCGAGGGAGGCGCATTCTTCAAGCACGAGGTCGGATATGTGCTTGGACGGCAGGTTCACCTGGAAGAAACGGAGCCGAGAAAGATCTATTTGGCACGTTTCCAGCATCCGCCTGAGGCCCTTGCAGAAGACGGTGCCGTCCGGATCGTGAAAATAGGCCTGGAGGTGCTGGAACATCTGGGCCAGGTGATGGTAGCCGCGTTCATATTCATCGCGCGGGTTCATCCAGAATGCGGGCCGCTGATTGCCCATTGAGGCCGGCTTTCTGCCGCCGATGGATTCCATGTAGGCATGTTCGAGAAACAAACCGCCTTTCATTTCGTCACGCCCCTCCAAAACGAGCCCCCCGGCTCCATCGCAGAGGAACCAGCGGAGAAAGAGGTCTTCCTTTTTTATGAGGGGCTGGTTGTAATACTCGGCCCTTAGTTCGGAGGAGGATATCCCTGATGAAAGCACCAGGGCGTTGCGGTACCGCCCGTTACGGATGAGGTCCCCGGCAAGAAGGAGGGCCTTGTACGCCGATGTGCAGTTGGCGTGTATGGACAGCTCGGCGCACCGCTCGATGCCAAGCGCCTCCTGGATGCGGACGGACGGCGTCGGCATCTGGTCCATGTGCGCGCTGCCGTACGCGATAAGGTCGATATCGGCCGGCGCGAGGCCTGCGGCGTCAAGGGCTTTCCGGGCAGCCTTGACGGACATCGTCACATTATCTTCGGTGAATTCCCGGGTGACCGGGTCAAGGGCGTAATGGTACTGCTCGATATCGAGCATTTCCTTCATGAGAGGCCGAATACGCTCCAGCCACTTCATAACTTTCGGGGGTGCCTCGGTAATGGGGCCGAGAAAACGGTCGATATCATCAAAGGGGACCGGCTTGCCGGGAAGAAAGGATCCGCTCCCTGTTATTTTTACAAGTTTTTCCATGGCCATTTTCACTTTGTATACCTTCGCAGATGTTTGAATATGTAGCTCCCGGCGCGGGCCCGGCTATAACCATTGCCAACGGCCCTTATAAAATTAACGGCCTCATCGATGGTATTTTCCTTCGGCACAATGCAATCGATTACATGCCAGCGCAAAGCATCCTCAGGCGTGAAGGTGCTACCCGACAGAATCAGCTCCATCGCCCGCGGAAGGCCTGCAAGGATTTCCATTTTCTGAATGCCGCCGCATCCCGGAAGGAGCCCGAAGGTCGATTCGGGCAGGCCCAGGACCGAACCTTCGCCGCAGATGCGGCAGTGGCAGAAGAGGGCAAGCTCCAACGCGGAACCGAGGCATACCCCCCTGATTGCGGCGACAACGGGGATCTCCAGCTCATCAAAAAACCTGAATGACTTCAGATTGCCGAGGAGCATCGAAGACCGGCCGTTATCGTAGAGCTGGCATTCATGAACGGCGTGTTCCTGCATAGCGCCGATGATGTCGTCAAGGTCTGCGCCGGAGGAGAAATGCCTTCCCGAACCATGGATGACTATTCCGGAAACGCCGGATCCAGGGATAACTACATCGGTGAGACGCTTCAGTTCAGAAAAAAAAAGCGTGTCATCCTGTTGGACGGCGGGTCGTTCAACACGATATGGCCGATTGAATCTTCAATGTACCATGTTGGATTATCCATGCAATTTCCCCGCAAGCCTGCAGAACATTTTTGTCTCTTCTTCCATGGCTTCGGAAACCGCCATGGTCCTGCCGTTATTCAGCGACTGCACAATGGATCGAATCACCTCAATGGGCCTGTCAGCAACCATTTTTTTCATAAGTGCGATGGAAAAATCCATGGCTTTCCTGGACGGAGCGAGATGGTCCGCGAGGCCTATTTCGAGGGCATGTTCAGCGTCAATGATGTCGCCGGAGAGAACAGTCTCCAGGGCCCTGCCAAAACCTATAAAACCGGGAAGGCGAACCGTGCCTCCCATGCCCGGCATGAGGCCATGATTGACCTCGGGAAAGGCGAGGATGGCGTTACGGGCGCATACCCGCATGTGGCAGGCGAGGGCAATCTCGAGACCGCCGCCGAAACAGGCGCCTTCAATGGCTGCTATTGTGGGAATTGATATAGCCTCAATTGATTCGAGGAGCGCTTTTCCGGCCTGGAGTCTGGCCATGAATAGACTTTCATCAGCGGCGATGCGCCGCAGGCTTTCCATGTCAGCCCCTGCAGAAAAATGCCTCCCATCCCCCGTGAAGATCAGGCCCTTTATTCCATCATCATCTGAGCATCGTTGTATCAGGGCCGGTTCAATAAAAACAGGATCATCCAGGCGGTTCTGTGGAGGATTGTCGATCGTCACAATGCCGATGGAATCCCTTATCTCAAATGTTGCTCGTGCTTGATGACCCATGGTGATTATGCTAACTTCCGGACATAAAAAAATCAGGTATGTCATGGGGGATTCTGTCATGGTCGACCAACAATGTTTTGATGGTGCCCCGCGTAACCACAGTGCCGGTATCCGCACTCCTGATTACATGATCGAAAACAAGATAGGGAGGTTCTCGGTCCATATCGGTGCAGACAACCAGTTCGTCGAAAACCTTCGCCTCTCTGGAATAATGCGCCATCACATCGGTCACGACCAGGATGAGACCATTGTCCCGGAAATAATCAAAAAGGTTGCGGGCCCTGAGTATCTCCCAGCGGGCCTGCTCCATGTAATTGAGATATACCGCGTTGTTGACATGGCCGAAGGAGTCCATTTCATAGCCGCGGACTGATATATGATATTCAAAGGACATGATTTAGTTCCCTGACTCCGGCAATTGTAACGGTCTTGCCGCATCGTGCAAGCGGGAATCGAGGTTCTGACCAAAAAAATTACGGGGCACCCACAGGGCAATTCCGGCAACCGGGAATCTATTTTTTAATTGCATTTATTAGCCATCTGATGGAGATAGAGTTGGTTTTACCATGTCACCTCCGGCAGACATAAGAATAGGCATTATCGGCAGCGGCCTCATGGGGACGGATATTTTTTATTATCTGTCGGAACGGGGTTTTAGCCTCGTGTGGGTATGCGTCGATGAAGATGAACGCAGACGCCTGCATTCGGTTTACACCAGGAAAGCCGAGCGCATGTACAGAAACGGACTGATAAATGAAGAAGGACTGCGGCATAAAAAGGAACAGGTGCTGATTTCATCTTCCATCGATGATCTCAAGGATTGCGGCATCGTCATTGAAGCCATCCACGAGAATGCCGCTGACAAGGCAAAGATATTCATGGAACTGGGGCCGGTGCTCGGGAAGAATGCCGTCGCCGTCACCAATACCTCATCGATTAAACCATCGCTGATTGTCGGGAATGCGGGTATCGAAGAACGGTTTGCCGGCCTTCACTTTTTCTACCCGGTAAAAATAAAGAATATCGTTGAACTGGTTGTAACCGACCAAACCAGCGATTATACGAAAATAATATTGAGAAATTTTACGGATTCCATTAAAAGATTCCGTCTGGAGATGCATGAAGACGAGGCCTTCATACTGAACAGGCTGTTTCTTGATTTCCAGGCCCAGGCTTTTCGCTTCCACCATGACGAAGGTTTTGAAGTAAAAATCCTTGACGCTATAGTGAAGAAATACATATTCCCCGTTGGCGTCTTTGAATTCTTTGACATCGTTGGAATAGATGTGATGCGCCAGTCGATCATCAATTACACCGAGACCATGGCCGGGAAGGATTTCTACAGCCCGATGATCGAATGTCTTGATGCGCTTATCGGGTTGAAGAAACTCGGCCGCAAATCAGGCGCCGGCTTTTATGCGTATCCCATTGCGGTTCCGGCGGCCGCCATGCCCGGCGCTGACGTACAGGAGAGGATAGCATCACTCCTCAGGGACATGTATATCAATTCGGCCTTCAGGGCCCTTGAAAAAAACATATGGTCCCGGTCTGATCTTGAATTTGCCGTGAAGGAATACATGGGCATCGACAAGGGCCCCTTCACTCTGGCCGGTGAAATAGGACAGGATGCGATAAAAGAACAGCTTCATCGTTATTATGCTGATACCGGTTTTGATGCCTATCGCCCTTCAAAACTGCTGTAACAGCCGTGGTGAGAGAATCTTAACCTTTTCGGAACAAACTCGATGAAAAAAGTGCTTCTGGTTAATACCAATACTGAACAAAGCCCTTACCCGGTGCCGCCCCTCGGCCTGTGCCTTATTGCCGGGATCCTTGAAAAAAACTACGATGTAAGGATATACGATGGTGCCTTTGATGCCGGCAAGGGACTTCCGGATATGATAGCAGAATTCGGTCCTGACTACATCGGCGTTTCGATCCGCAATATAGATGACATGGACCTCCTTGATCCGACCAATTACATAGACCCCATCCGGGAGAAATTCATCAAGCCGATCAGGAACGCCGCCAATGTCCCCCTGATCCTCGGCGGGAGCGCCTTCAGCATATTCCCCGAATATTTCATGGATTATTATAATGCTGATTACGGCATCTTCGGCGAGGCTGAGACGGCATTCCCCCTCCTGCTGCAACGCCTTGACGCCGGCGGCGACATGTCTGATGTTCCCTCGGTATTCTCCCGGGATTCAAAAAACCATACCCTGCGCGCGGCAGACTTCCCCATGGGTGAAGTGCCTTTTTCCAATATAGATCTCAGGATTGATTACACACCCTACCGGGCCCGGAGTTCATACCCCGTGCAGACCAAGCGCGGGTGCTCACATCGATGCATTTACTGTACGTACAACTGCATCGAGGGATACCGGTACAGGACCAGGCCCCCTGAGCTTATTGCGGAGGAAATAAGTCAGGCCTCGGACCGCCTCGGGCAGGTTACCTTTGAATTTGTTGACTCAACATTCAATGATCCTCCCGGCCACGCAGAAGCGGTCTGCAGGGAAATAATAAGGCTCGGCCTCACGGTGCGCCTCAGGACCATGGGCATCAACCCGTGCAACACGTCACCGGAGCTGTTCATGCTGATGCGAAAAGCAGGATTCGCACAGATAGACTGCACCCCTGACACAGCGTCGCCATCAATGCTTGCGTCCCTGGGAAAGAATTTCACCCATGCCGATCTCAAGAACGCCGCGCGCATCATCCGCGAAACAGACATGCCCACCATGTGGTTCTTTATTTTCGGCGGCCCCGGGGAAACAGCGGAAACCATTGATGAATCCTTTGATTTCATAGACGAATGCATCAGCAGAAAGGACATGGTCCACATGACCTGCGGCATGCGCATATACCCCGGCACAGCTCTGCATCGGCGCGCACTCGATGACGGCATCGTGGGGCCGGGTGACGACCTCACGGAAACAAGGTTCTACATTTCACCCCGCCTCGGTCAGGACAGGCTCATAAAAATAATCAATGACAAATCCCGGGCCAGGCCCAATTGCGTCCCAGTGATGGAGACAACGCCTTCCCCTGAAATGATGCGTGAGGCGGTGAAAATGAGGGAGGAGGCCAGGCTTACCGAACCGATGTTCCGGACGCTTCTCAGGCTGAGATACCGCATGTTCGGCAAGGAAATGGATTGACACCGGTATTCCCCCTGCGGGTTAAATTGGCGGCATGGTGCCGTTCCGGTAAATAATTTGACAAAATAATCAGCATGAATATATGGTCTTACAATTTACAGTTGGCATGGATTATGTTCATGAAATCAATCAGATTTATACTGGCATCGGCGCTATTGATCGGTTTGTCCGCAACGGTTGAAGGGAAAAAGCCAATTCTCGACGTGAGCAGGGGCACGGTAAAAATCATCCGCACGGCAATACGTCCCGATTACAACCTCCCATGGAAAATGAAGGAGCCGGAAACCGCCGTCGGCTCCGGGGCCATTATCCATGACAACATGATACTGACCAATGCCCACGTCGTATCCGACGCAACGTATATCCTGGTAAAAAAAGAGATCGATCCAGAAACGTACGAGGCTGAAATCATGTACATAGCCCATGACTGCGACCTGGCTCTACTCCGGGTCAATGACCGGAGATTTTACGAAAACACGGAGACGCTTGAACTTGGCGGGATTCCGGAGTTGAGGTCGAAGGTGACCACCTACGGCTACCCCATGGGCGGGAGCCGCATATCCATTACCGAAGGCGTAACGTCCCGCATTGAAATCGGCGAATATTCCCATATAGGGAGCGTTTCCTTCCTCATGATCCAGACTGACGCCGCCATTAACCCCGGCAACAGCGGAGGGCCGGTCATGCAGAACAACAGGATCGTCGGCGTCGCGTTCCAGGCCAGCGCCAACTCGGACAACATCGGGTACATGATCCCGGTGCCTATTATCAGGCATTTTCTCAAGGACATCAAGGACGGCCGTTATGACGGCTTCCCGATGCTGGGGGTCTTTACCGATCCTCTTGAAAACATCAGCTACCGCCGCTACCTTGGCATGAAGGACGGCCAGAGCGGCGTCATCGTGACCATGGTCATCCCGGGAGGCGGTGCCGAGAAGTCCTTGCAGGCCGGTGACGTAATCATGAGCATCGATTCCGTGCCGGTTGCCAATGACTCCACCATACGGTTCATGCAGGGACGCATATTTTATTCGTACCTGATAGATCTGAAACAAATCAACGAACAGGTTTCCCTGACGGTTCTCCGCAAGGGGAAAGTCCTGCATATACGTTATCCGCTGAAAGCGTATCCGTATCGAATATCATGGTTTAATGAATATGAAAAGCTGCCGCGGTACTGCATCGTGGGAGGCGTCATCTTCCAGCCGCTGTCGAAGGAATTCCTCAAGACCTGGAACAAATGGTGGCATACGGCTGACAGGCGCCTTCTCTATTACTACGCTTGTCATATCAGCGACAACCTTTTTCCCGAAAGGAAGGAATTCATTCTCATAAACCGCGTTCTCCCCGACCAGGCCAACACCTATCTGTCAGACGTTCATGACAGGGTGGTCGATTCCATCAATAACGTGAAGATAACAACCCTGAACGATGTTGCGGAAGCGGTGCGAAAACCGGTTGACGGCTACCACATAATCAGAATTGACGGGACCAGCTGTCCATTAATACTCAAGGCGTCTGAAATGAAGGAAGCCGACCGCCGTGTAAAAGAAAAATACGATATACCGTCCCTCATGAGGCTGCAGTGATGCGTCACCTGATAATTATATCCATGATAATGACCTTCGCAATGCCATGGTCCGTTTCAACGGCCGCGGCACAGTCCTTCGATGACCGCATCGTCAACATCCTCGTCACTTCCCAGAAGCACGATTATGGCTCACCGTGGCAGCAGGGCGAAATCAGAAGGGCCAGCATCGCCGGTTGCGTCATTGAAGGGAAGCGCATACTGACATCATCGTATTCGCTTGCCGACCACGTGCTGATCGAAGTCATGAAAAAGGGTGAAAGCCGCAAGTATGCCGCCACCGTGGAGATAAAGGATTATCATTGCGGTCTGGCCCTCCTTCATGTTGAAGATGAAACATTTTTCAACGGCCTCAAGCCGGTAGCGTTGCTCCCGGTTGGCTCCATGGCCGGGAGAAGCGCCAAGGTATACAAGTGGGATTCGATGAGCAGTCTTAAGGAATACCTTGCAGAGCTTACCAAAACATCCATAAGGTTTTACGAGCCGAACTGCGGCGTTCTCATGCACCAGTTCTCCACCAGCATGAACGAGGGGGGGGACGGCGAACCTGTCTTCATCGACAACATGCTGGCCGGTATGGCGACCGGCCTGAATGCCGAAACAAAAACCCTCTTTGTCATTGGCTCGGACATGGTGCACCGAATGATCCGTGACGCGGCTGACGGCACATACGACGGCATACCGTTCTTCTGGATCGACGGCGTTGATCTCCAGAGCGACGTCAACCTCAGGGAATACTACGGCGTGGCCCCCGGAGAAGGGGGCGTGCTGGTCACCCAGGTCCCCGGCATCAGCAGCGGGAGCGATGTTCTTAAAAAAGACGATATTATCCTGTCCATAGAAGGGCATGCCATCGACGATCGCGGCAATTATGTTTCACCCTACGGAAAACTGTACTTTTACGGTCTCATCCAGCTTGACCGGTTTGTCGGAGATGAAGTATCGATGACTGTTTTGCGTGACAGAAAAAAAATCAACCTTCGGTTTAAACTGAAGGCCATCCCCGGCGACTGCTGCACCGTGCCGATCATATCCGCTGACAGCGGACCCCGCTATTTCATTTTTGGCGGGCTGATCTTCCAGGAACTCTCGGCCGGATATCTTGAATCCCAGGGCAAGGACTGGAAACAGATTGCGGACAAACGACTCCTTTATTACTTCGACAGCATCAAGGGACTGTCGGATAGAGGCCCCGATACCAGGATAATAATATTGAGCCGCGCGCTTCCAGATCCGGTAAACAAGGGATATCAATACCTGAAAGACCTTGTTCTGACCAGTATTAACGGGAAGCCGGTAAAAAACCTTGCCGAAATGAAAACGACCATTGACAGTTCTTCAGACCGGTTTGTCGTTTTCAAGTTTGCGGGGGAAATCACCGTTGTCCTGGACCGGGAACTTGCCGCCAAACAGTCGAAAAGGATTTTAATGAAATATAATATCAACTCTTCCCATAATCTATCCGGTAAATGATGCGGTTTGTTTTCATGCTTGACAGATACCGCCTGCCTGCATTTTTCATTCCCATGGCACAGGGAATAAAAACAAAACTTGCGGCATGTTGTATCATCATGTCTCTGCCTGTCTCACTGGCGGCCTCAACTTACGATTTCACCGGTGCCGCTGAATACGCTCAGGCCGTAAAAGCCGATACCGCGAAGAATCTCGGAAAAACCGAGCAGCTCGGAACAGCGGGGAAAAAGAAAGAAGAGATTAAACTGACTCCCGAGGAAATCGCCGAGAAGAAGAAAGGCGAGGAGATCATGAAAACGTCAATACGCTATTCTGTGCTCTTTGCAACGCCGATAAATACCTATATCGTCGCGTTCCTCACCTGGGACTGGGGACGCACGACAAAATTCCGCACGTCCCACGAAGGCTGGTTCGGCCAGAACACCTACAGTGGCGGGGCCGACAAGGCTGCCCACCTCTTTGCCCATTACATGTTGATGAGGGCCTTTTATAATATATTCGATTTCACAGAAAGCGGGAGGCCATCGAAATGGGCCTATTCAGTCGGATTGACGGCGTTCCTTGCCCTTGGGATCGAGGTAGGTGACGGTTTCTGCAAAAACCAGCATGGCTTCAGCCCGGCCGACCTCACCATGGGCCTTCTCGGCATAGGCATAGGCTCTCTCCTCGAGCTGTTTCCCGAGGTCGACGCATTTGTCAGTCTGAGCGCCCAGTATATACCGACAAAATACTTCCGCAAACACCCGCAGAGACTGAAATGGCTCATGGATGATTACAGCGGCTGGCGTTTCATGGCAAATATCAAGCTCGCGGGATTCCGCTACATCGGCATTAATGTCCCTGAGTTCATGAGGTACATCCAGTTTGATATCGGCTATTACACCACCGGCTTCACGAAGTATGATTACCCGTACGCGGAAGTTCAGCGCTCACTGGCTACCCACGGGAGAGAAAGAAATGTATTCATCGGCATTTCTATAAACCTGACAGAGTTCATCAAAGACTTTTTTACCGACAAAGACAGCCTTGCGTGCAGGGCGCTTCAGCAGCCCTTCAAGTATTATCACGTGCCGCTGGGCGTGGATCACCGGATCAGATTGTAAGGGGGAACGGATGAAGGAAAAAGACGCGTCAGTCAATTACAAGGAGCACCAGCTTATACTTTACGTCGAGAAAAAGGACGGGTCATACGGCCCGGTCAAGACAGGTTCCTATATCACCAAGAATTATATCGATGATTTCTGGTATAAAAGGAAAAAACTTGAGCAGGACTATATGGGGAAAGTACGGAAAGGCGAAATAAGTCCTATAGCATATTACATGGTCCTCGAGGAACTTACCCCGTCTGAACTAGCGTCACGTGTTCGCATGAGCACCAGGAAGGTGAAAAAGCACCTGACAACCCGGCATTTCGGCGCCATCACCCTGGAACAGCTTCAGCGGTACTGTGAGGTTTTCAACGTGTCACTGGTCAACCTGCTCCAGGTCATCGTCACTGATAAAAAAAACTTGAAAGTTATTGAGGAAAAAACTGATAATCCATTTTTTACCATATTAAAAATATCAGCAGGAAAGAAATGACATTTCAGCACAAGATGGCGGCCCACTGTGAATCCGGAACCGTGACGGCTCTCCTCAATCATGCGGGCTTGAGCATATCGGAACCACTTGTCTTCGGCATATCCGCCGGAATATTCTTCGGTTATTTCGAATCAAAAAAATTCCCCTTTCCCACATTTGTGGTCAGGAACCGCCCGGGACAGATACGCACCGGGGTCGCCAAGCGGATAGGGGTCAATTTCAAGGAACAGCGCTTCAGAAGCACGGAAAAAGGCGAGCATGCGCTCGATTCCCTCCTGGCCGCCGGGAATCCGGTCGCGTGCCAGACGGATTTCTTTTACATGAATTACCTGCCCAACCATGTGAGGGTCCACATAAATGTGCATTTCATAACCGTGGTGGAAAAACGCGGCGGAGTGTATGTCGTAAGCGACTGCTATTCTCCTACCCTGGCAGAACTAGACAGGGATTCCCTCGTGAAGGCCCGTTTTGCCGGCGGCAGCTTCTCCCCCAGGGGGTTTATTTTCTACCCCGTGTCGATTCCCGGAAGCATCGACTACCGCAAGGCTATATGGAGCGGCATCAGGAGCGCCGCATTCAACATGGTGAAACTGCCGATACCGTTTATCGGCGTGAAGGGCATCCGTCTCTTTGCAAAAAAGGTCGTGGACTGGCCCAAACTTGCCAGGGACGTCGACCATCTTTCTCACGAGATAATGAAAATAAACATTTTCCTGGAAGACCAGGGAACCGGCGGCGCGGGTTTCCGGTTCATGTACGCCACGTTCCTGAGGGAGGCGTCAGAACTTCTCAACGATCCGGACCTCCTTGAGATGTCCAAACGGATCATGGAAATCGGCGACCGGTGGCGCGAGATATCGCTATTCGCGGCGAGGATCGGCAAACGCCGGGACCTTGGAAGCGACCGCCTCGGAGAACTGGGCGCCATGATCAACGCTCGGGCCGACGACGAGGAACTGTTTTTCAGAGATCTTTTGAAACTTGGTAAATCAAAAAAATAATATCGCGAGGGAACAATACTGCCATGACCAATAACGGCCTAAAAGATGAGATAAAGAATCTCATCATGGAAGCACTGAATATTGATGATGTTAACCCCGAGGATGTCGGCGATGATGATTCACTTTTCGGTGAAGGGAATGTTCTCGGCCTTGACTCCATAGACGCGCTGGAAATAGTGATGGCCCTCCAGGAAAAGTACGGGGTACGCATTGACGACAAGAACCAGTCGCGCTTTATCCTGAAGTCTATCTCAACCATAGCTGAATTCATCGAGAAGAACAGGACTAAATAGTAAATGAGCGTTTACTGCCCCACGTAAAATTCGTCCTTGGAAACATCAACGGCGCCCCTCAGCTTTGACTGAAGCACGAGGGCGAAAATCGTCTTGTGGATCCTGTCGTCTTTAAATTTCGACATATAAAAGCAGGTGCGTTTGGCGATTTCGTTCCATGAAAATCCGGCATCTCCGACATTCTTCAGCGCCCTGAATATATCCTCGTCGCGTATTGTCTGATGGCGGAAGTTAATCAGCTTGCTGTCGTCAAGTTTCCCCTCTTTTTTCAGCCTGTCGTAGAGACGCGTACCCGGCAGGGCCTTTACCGGAAATATGACCGGGATCACCTTCATCTCCCGGCAGAACTCGACTGTCCGGTAATAGGTATCTATATCGTCATCCTCGTAGCCGATCACGAACCAGCCCGACACGATGATCCCCTGGTCCTGTATGAACCGTATCGATTCTTTCATTGATGATAATACATCCGAAGCGGACGTGGATCCCATCTTCCTGATTGCACCTGACTGTGCCAGTGTCTTCGGATTAATGGATTCCATGCCTATTGCGGCATAGATAAGACCAGATTCGGCGGCCTTCCTTATTACAGAGCGGCCTTTTTCATCAGCCGCGGCATCCAGGTTTGCCTGGCCCGTCCAGAATCGTTTCTTCTTCAGAGCGGCTATGGCGCCATAAAGCTCAAGATAATAGTCATAGGTTGACGCCTTGCCGAACACGGAATCATCAAGGATGTAGTAATAATTCCTGAAAGAGTCTATTTCCCGTATAACTTCCTCAACCGGTTTCTTTCTGAAACGCGGCCCGAATATTTCAGTTACGGTGCAGAAATCACAGTTAACGGGACATCCCCGCACGGCAAAAACAGTGTCAAAGACATATTTCTTTTTATATAAATTGCGCACCGGGATACAGTTCTTTTGCAGGTCGGGATAAGCGTCAATTTTATAAAGGGTATGTGACCCGGGGTTAAAAGGACCGGGAGAGCACACGTAAAAGTTCCTCAGGGTCCCCTGCTCGGCGTCCTTAACGATGACCGGCCATAACTCCTCGCCTTCACCGACCGCAACAGCATCGGCGTGGGCAAGGGCCCTGAAGGGGACAACGGAAGGCTGCGGCCCCCCCAGTACTACCGTAACGCCCCTGCGTCGGAACTCATCGGCAATTTCATAGGCCCGATTCTCAGCCGTATAACGCGCGCTTATCCCCACGAGGTCAACCGGCTCGTCAAAACGGACGTCATCCTCCCACAGAAGATCAACGAAGGCATAATCGTGGCCGGGGGCGGCTCCGGCGAGGATCGGCAATGAAAGCGGCATAAAGGGATCATTTTTCCGGAGAGGATCATTCAATGATGCGGCCAGTATCAATTTGATTTTCATAATGGCAATAATTATGACCTGTTTGCAGAATGCAATTCATATTTGATGGAGATCCGGGTTTTATCCGGTACCGACATAATTTAACAGAATTGGGAAGGGCATCTACGGGCATAAATTCCCTGATTTTTCCCAATATTAGAAAAAGTATTTGATATAAAATTAAATTATGATAGAAATAACAACATAATGAAATTATCGACACGGACACGGTACGGGATTCGCGCCCTTATTGATCTGGCGCGCAATATAGATGATAAGCCGGTAAGCGTGAAAGAGATTGCCCGCCGGCAGAACATATCCACGCGCTACCTGGAGAACATCTTCCATGAACTGAAAAACGCCGGCATACTGGGGAGCTCCAAGGGAAAAGGCGGCGGCTTCTATATCGCAATACCCATGAAGGAAATCACGATACTTTCCCTTATCGATATTCTGGACGGGGAGCTGGCAATACTCGATTGTCTTATTGATGCGGGTTCCTGTCAAAATGTTAAAGGGTGCTACACGCGCCCCATGTGGGACAGGCTCAATGATGAGATTCGAAAGGTTTTTGAGAAAGTAACCATCGAAGACCTTTTCAATACAATAGAAAAATAAACATTACCCGTCATTTGATCGCTGTTATCAAGCCAAGCCCCGGCGAGCGAGGAAGATTATAGTCACGGATACGGGTAAATCCGCATTGACCAAGCCAGCATGCGACGTCATTCTTTTTATGTGTCGTTCCTTCAGTCGAATTGTATAGTTCAAGCAGAAGGAGCAACGCATTTGCCCTCATAAAATTGGACCCCGGCCGGTGGCCGAGATGGTCCATGATGATGACCATGCCGTTTGGCGCCATTGAATCAAATATTTTATTCAGCAGCGACTTCAATTCATGGGGCCTGAAAATGCGTATGATATTGAACATGAGCACAACGTCATAATTCGAGCCGATTGGATCCCTGATGAAATCGCCGGCCCTGAAGCTTACACGCCGGTCCATGTTGCATGAACCAATATTTTCAACAGCCGTTTTCTCCGCCGGTGCCCAGTCGTAAATGACGCCGCTAAGATCCGGATACCTCCGGCAGAATTCAATGCAGTACTGACCGTGACTGCCCCCGAGGTCAATGAGGGTTTTCGCGGATGGCGGAAGCTTCACCTTTTTCATGAGCTCGCGGCTGATCAGTATGGCTGAGCTTTTCATCCCCGCGTGATAGGTGTGCCAGCGATCAGGATCACGGTCAAGCCATTCCCAGCCCATCATGGGTGGGATCCCCTGCTTTATTGATGTATCAAGGTATTCCCACCGGGATGCCATGTCGTTGAAATGATGGAAGAGATCTGTTATGTTGCATGGGGAGTCGGCAAGTAGCCATTTTTTTGTGGATCTGGAGTTCCGGTATGTTCCGCGCCGGCATTTTACATAACCGAGATTTTCCAGCAGATCAAGGAGCAGGAAAAGGCCCCGGAGATCCAGATGTGCGGCTGAAGCTATTTCCCCGCAGGTTTTTCCTCCATGCCCGATGATTTCGAAAATACCGAGGCGCAATGCCGAAACCATCGCCTTGAATGACATCATGGAAAGAATATCAATGATGGGGGCAGGGCCCTGATTCAATCGGAGTATGCCGATATTTTCAAGGATGTTTACATGCAGCGGCATTGCTCTAACCGGTACCTTTCATCAGCCGAAGCTGTAATAAACATGCTGCTTTGCCATGCCGGCAAAACCGTATTTCTCGGCGGTTTTTTCAAATTTTTCCCAGTTGTCACCGTAGTGGGCAAGGATAAGTCTTTTTTTTATATCGGGCGGCAGCTGGTTGAGCTCGTCAATGCCGGCATGGACGCCGCCATTAAAGAACTGGCAGTCATGGAAAATGGCTTCAAAATTGAATTTTTCGTCATAATAGCTGACCAGGTCCGGGTCATAGCGCGTATCGCCGCTGAAAAGTACACGGTCATCGATAATAACCGCGCAGCTCCAGAAAGAGCTCTGCCAGTCAGAAGCGTTATCAGGAATATGCTTGGTGCGCATCATCTTTATGTCTATGCTGCCGACTTTTACCGCAAATGTTTCGCGCGGATATTCAGGAAGTTTTTTTGGTCTGATGATATCAAAAAAATCCTCGAAGGTCAGGACCTTGTGCGCTGTCCTCTCGTTGTGACCCAGGCCGCCCCGAAGCGATGTTTCCCAGAGGACATGCTGAAATGTCTCGTTTATTACCATCGCGGTCTTGCGCTTGGCGAAATATCTGCCCATTATGGCAAGCTCTTCAAGCCCTCCTATATGGTCGGCGTGGGAATGCGTAATAAGGACGTTCCTGATGTCGGTCGTCGCGATGCCGACCCGGTGCATGGCCTCGGGGCAGCGTGTCCCGCAGTCGATGAGAAGATGGTCCTTCCCTTTTATTACGATAAGGTTAGTCTGATAATGGCGTTTCGTAAAGGCGCTTCCGACGCCAAGGAAGAAGAGGTCAAGACCTCCCCTGTTGACAAGGGACAGCTTGCGTTTCCCCAAGGGTTTAATCTTCATAGGGTGTCTCGATCATTCCGGTATTGGTGCATTCATGATGATGTGTCAAAGCAGACCATTACATTAAAATAAAAAAGTCAAGACTATTAACACGTGTTCTGCTTTTTTTCAGAACGATCGATGCGTATGCTCCTCTTATTGTTATTGACAAACTTCAACAGGTAAACACAACTGAGGAAAACATGTTAGCCATTTCTGAACAATGGAAGATGCGTGCGTCATTGGAAAGATCCGGGTTGAATGTAAATTACTAAATAACTTGCGGTTTTTTATATGTCATCATTAAACGCCAGTAACGTCTGGCAGTCGTTCAAAACAGTACTATTCATTGTCCTCGTACTGTGGGTCATCCTCATCATAGGTTTTATATATCCGATTGAAAATTTCGGCATAAAACCGCGTACCATGGCGGGCCTCCCGGGGATTCTTCTTGCACCCTTTATACATGCGGGAATAAACCATCTCGTGACAAACTCAATCAGTCTTCTGATACTCGGTTCGATTTTTATGACCATGGAACGGAAACTTTCATTTCAGCTGTTGTTGCAGATTATCATTATCGGCGGGTTCGGCACATGGCTGATCGGTCGTTCCGAATTCACCCACATCGGGGCCAGCGGCGTCATTTACGGGATCCTGGGCTACCTTCTCACCATGGGGTTCTTCATCAGGAACCTGAAGGCAATTCTGGTATCCGTGCTTGTTTTTATATTATACGGGGGCGCCATATGGGGCATATTCCCTACATCCGGCTTCATTTCGTGGGAGAGCCATCTATCTGGATTTATCGCCGGTATCATCACGGCGGAACGATACGCAACAAAAAGATCGCGGTAACTGCTTGCCAGCCGTCAGAGGCGGTCATACTTTGCGCACCGTGGATTGGGCACGATGGTCACATGGTAGCAACGCTGGTTCCTCTCAAGTATTGCGTACAGCACCCCTTCATCCTGGAGCTGTATAAGGGTCTCCATCAGGACAGAACGGAACTGTCCGCGCAGGGCGTCCCCGAGGAGAAATCCGAATCTTGTTCTGATCAGCTCCAGAACCGATGCAGAGATGGCATTGGACGGCGCCGGGCGCGGCAGGGAAACAAAATAATCATCAAAATAAATATCAAAACTGACACCATAACTATGGGTGGTGACTTCAGTCGCGTTTGCGTTGACCGATCTTAGATTATTCTGGTAGGACACGGGGCGCAGAAGGGACGATAGCGCGATCTTAACGGGCGGCAGCTTCATCCGGGTAGCTATATTCTGCTGGAATCGTTCTGTAAGCAGGGTGAGCCCGCACGCTGCCCGGGGAGTCAGCACGCGGTATTTATTCCTCACATTATAGAAATAATAGAGCTTTTCCTGTCCTGACTTGAGCTGAACAAGTTTTTTACTGCCGACAAGGTCCTGCAATGAATCATCTATGACAACCGGCTTCATTCCCGATTTAATTGCAACGTCAATATGAGCGGGGAACAGGAATGTACGCAGCTTCATTTCCCGCATCGGTGTATTATAATCATCATACAGGGGAATGTTCTCTATGTAACCGCGTTCAATCGAATGAATCTTGTCAAGGTAAGAAACCACATCGCCAACCGTTGTTTTGAAATAGTATCGGTAGCATAAGGCAGATGAAGCGGCTGCTATTAGCGCACCGGCAAGAATCCAGACAAGGATCCTGCTGCGCAGGGGAACGGTATTCGTTGACTCCATAGTTGTTATCCTGTAATAAAAAATTATGCGTCTTTTAATCCCTATTTTATTTTCAGTCTACCATTTTTCCATGTTCCGCGCTTCACAATGTTGCCTTCGTAATACATCTCGCCGTAGCCGTTTCTGGCATCATCATCCCAGCTGCCGATATAGGAATAGCCATTGGCATAGTAATATGCCCCGTGTCCTTGTTTTCTGCCGTTGAAAAAATGACCGGTATACCTGTCGCCATTAATAAAATAATAGGTGCCTTCGCTCATCCTGCCATTTTCAAATATGCCGGTGAATATTTCACCATTTGCGAAACAATAGGTCCCGCGGCCATGGATAATGCTCCCGGAGAATGATCCTGAATACCGTTCACCGCCATCAAAAAGTATGGTGCCGGTGCCATGGGGCAATCCTTTCCTGAATGGACCGGTATGCCGATTCCCATTTATGTAGTTATACGTTCCACGGCCATCAATACAATTGCCGTTTATGCACCGGGCCGATGCCGAAATGTCCGATATCATTAAAATGGCTGTGATGAGAAATAAATATTGGATATTGATCAAATAACCTCTCATGCTATCTGTTGTCAAGGGTGATCACAGGGCCGTGTGTAATTATTGAACCGTAATATGTCAATTTATTAAATTTATTATTGAGGTTGCTATTTTCTATGTTTTTTTTGAATATTTATGGTTGAAATGAAGAAATATTTGTATCTTAGCATATTATCAAGGACTTCAATAATTTCATGGCCTATTACACGATACCCGGTTTTAATGGAAAGGTTTTCGCCCCGGAGATTAATAACAATGAGGGGAGGAAATATTACTGCAGCGATTGTTTTTCATGCCAGATGTGCAGTGATGAACGCTGCGAAGCATGCCTTAAGAGAAATTCCTGTGAAAAATCAAGAAATAGATCCGGCAATGGCACTTCAGGCCATTGCATTACAGAACCCGCAAAACTGAAGGCCTCCTGCCGATCTGAATAATATATCTTCTGTTATATCCAACAAGGTAAACAACATGGCCAAAAGCATCATTTATTTCCAGAATGGGGAACGAATCATAGAAGCGGGTAAAGTAGAAACACGGATGTATATAATTCTTGAAGGCGAAGTGCAGATATCCCTTTCCGATAAGATAGACAAGATCAACGTCGCGCTGCTTAAAAAGGGCGATTTCTTTGGGGAGATTTCACTATTCAATAAAACACCCCGAAGCGCAACAGCAACAGCTATAGGGAATGTCAAGCTCGCTATTATCGATAACGCGGAACAATTAAGGCTTTTCCTTATAAAAAACCCCGTTTTTGCAGCCAAGATGGTTACGACCCTTGCCCAGCGTCTGGCAAAGACCGACGAAATCCTGGTGGGAAAAGTCAGCGAATTGAACAGGCTTAAAATAACCCGGGATATTTAGTGGCTGCCGTAACATTTGTTACAAATTTTTCATTGTCTACATTCTTTTCACCAAAAAAAATCAAGCGCTTCTCCGTTGTGATTAATAATTATTATATCATAAAAATATTTTTATTTATAACATCAGGGTGTAACATCACTCCTTATATAGCACCATATACATTAATTAAAAGTTTTTTCATAAATCCTCCAAGATTTATTCTTATGAAACAGAGAGCCCTTCATGGGGCTCTTTGTTTCAGAGAATTTTTTCATCCCGTGCAATGCCACTCGATATCATGCACCAAGAAAATATGCTTGAATTATTTTGCTCTTGAAACATTCAATAAACATATAACCATTGCTGACTGAAAGGAGGAACATGTGAAAAAAATATCATTTCTGACGCTGGCAGGGCTCTTCGCCCTATCAGCTATTGTCTTTTCGTGCAAATCCGGCAGCTGGAATGACCTGCAATATTCGGATGTCAGTCAATTTGACTGGCTCCAGGCGAATGTTAAGAATAAAAGCGGAGAACAGGTGCTCTGGTTCCAGGTTTTTGACCAGGTCGACGACAAGGTTACTATCGACGGATATAAAAACTCCAAGGAAAAAATTGAAAAATACCCTGCCAAGATATTTGAAAACAAGTGGATCTGGATGATGGTCAACAACCGCATCGAAATACGCCTCATTGCTGATGACAAAACCAGGGATTTTCAGAACACCGACAAGCTGAAAAAATTTATCCTCTCCTTTGACCTGGCAGGGATGGAAAAAGTTACCGGCCCCAAGATCAAGGGAAAAGACCTGGAAAAATTTATTCCCAAGCTCGGGAAGAAATAGTACTGTAACCAAAATTCATGTAATTGGTCAAGTCGCATGGCTTTGTTGCCGTGGTATAGGAAGAGTTTTATATTACCAGTGATTGCTATCCATGGGCAGGATAATATTGACTTACCATAAATACCGGTATCTGCTTTTTATTATACTCGCAGTGGCCTACATTTTTGTCTATTTTCACCGGCTTTGCGCTGCAGTGGTTGCGGTGGATATGATGGAAGACCTTAAGACCGGCGGTGCCCTCATGGGACTCCTCGGCTCCGCATACTTTTATCCCTATGCTGCCATGCAGCTGCCAGCCGGTCTCCTGTCTGACTCCTGGGGCCCACGAAAAACAATAACCCTTTTCTTTGTCATTGCCAGCATCGGGTCTGTCATGCAGGGACTCGCGCCGACGGTTATGCTGGCTATAGCGGGGCGCACCCTGGTCGGGATAGGGGTGGCCATGCTCTTTGTGCCGACTTTAAAAATCCTGTCAGAATGGTTCAAGGCAAAGGAATTTGCCGTCATGACGGGATTCCTCATCGCAATGGGCGGGGTAGGTTCCCTGATGGCAACGTATCCCCTGGCGTACCTGAGCAATCATGTGGGCTGGCGGGCATCCTTTCTGCTTATCGGTGGAATAACGTTGGTATCCGCACTGTTCATATGGCTTATCGTTCGGGACCGGCCGGACGATGCCGGTTTCGCCACGGCCGGAGGGGGCACCAGACCAGCTGGGCCCAGAATTACACTCCGCGACGGCGTCCGACAGGTCATATCGCATCCACGTTTCTGGGTCATATCTGTATGGTTTTTTTTCAGCTGCGCTGTGTTTTTCTCATTCGGCGGCCTCTGGGGCGGTCCATACCTGATGCAGGTATACGGCCTTTCAAAATCCGAGTCGGGAAGCATCCTTTCCATGCTCGCCATAGGCATGATAGTGGGAAGCCCGGCCCTCAGTTACGTTTCCGACAGTATCTTCAAGGCCCGAAAGCCGGTTATTGTAATCTCATCAGCAATGTCACTTCTTGTTACGGCGGTTCTGGCCTTCCACACCGACGGCCTCCCGTTAGCCGCGCTCTATGCACTCTGTTTCCTTCTCGGTTTTTTCAACAATGCAATAGTGGTGGTGGGATTTACCACATCAAAGGAATTGTTTCCGATCCAGATCGCCGGCACATCAACAGGCCTGGCTAATTTGTTCCCATTCCTTGGCGGAGCCGTGGCCCAGCCGTTCCTTGGATATCTTATTGAACGGAATGGAAAAATATCCGGGTCTTATCCCTTGCAGGGGTATGAGAACGCGTTTTTCACCCTCTTCATCTGCATGATAATTGCTTTTGCGGCAAGTTTGTTCATTAAAGAAACAATGGACAAGAAATAAATCCATATAATTCAATCCGCCTAAAATCCCGATAATAATATAAAGACCGTCAAGTCTAGTATTTTATGCACTTTCTTATATACATTTCGTGCATCGCGGTATTGTTGAATCCCCGGATAGCATTGCCATCTCCTCCGGATATCAATGGAGATATATCAGTGGTCAGGATTCAGTCTGAGGACGGCTCTTATTATATAGGCCATGTCAAGTATGGATTGAAACATGGCCGGGGCAGGTATGTTTCTGCTGACGGGTCTGAATATCTGGGTGACTTCCTGAATGGGGAACCCAGCGGAAGCGGGATCTATTATCATTCAGACGGCAGAAGGAAAAAGGTTGTATTTCAATCGGGAAAACTCGTAAAATCCTTTCTCCTTGATCATGAAAGCGGCGAGCCCGGTTGCGTTTATGGAGAATTTGTTGCCCTTGGAAGATACACGGGATGGTTTAAAGGAAACAAGGTTAAGGGATTTGTCCCCCACGGCAGGGGCATTATGAGATATTTCAATGGCTCGGTATTTTCTGGTCAGTGGGAAGATGGGAAAATGCATGGTAATGGCAGCGTGAAATGGGAAGACGGGTCGGCCTATTCCGGCCAGTGGCTCCATGGAAAGCGCACCGGCTTCGGCACCTATACATGGGCTAATGGAGACACCTACGTCGGGGAATGGAAAGAAAACCAGATGTGCGGGAAGGGTATTTATTACTTCAGCAACGGGAAGATTAAAAAAGGAATATGGAATGATACCAAGGTAACTGCCCATGAATGATTGCGCGTCACCTTTTGCCTGCAATATCAATTGAATGCGATCAGCGTCTTTACTACCTTTTCAACCTTGCTGGTAAATTCATACCCGTGGTATTTCCTGGTCTCACTGATGATGTCATCTAAATTAACACCAAGTTGTACCGCGTTGCAGTCCATTTCAGAATAACGCATGATGCTCATGCTTGAAAAACGTTTTGGATGCATGGATGTTTCCTTAATTAAAGTATCTGTTCTGTTTATCGGAATGATCCCGATACAGATTAACAGATTAATGACACGTAAAAACTCAACGTTAAATTTTACGATCACCTTTCACGCGCGGTGCAAACCTCGCATTAGTAAATGAATTTTCCGGTCCCTAGAAAAGAAATAATATTATCAATTACCCGCTTCTGGAAAAGCAGTATCGTATGTTGTCCCGGTATGATTATATGGTCTTTCATTCCTTCCATGACGGTTTCCGAGACTGCGACTGTTGCGTCGTTATCGCCGGGTATCAGGGGGTTCAGCCCGTAACTTTTTCCGGTTCCCCCCGAAATGATTCCGAATTCGCACGGCGGCGGCTGCTCAGGCCGATATTTGAGGGAGTACTGCAATTCCTCTCCGCTGATCCCGAGGAGATACCGAACTGCCGGGATGTTCTTGACCAGTGTTTTGCCCCACACTGAACCCTGGTTAGGCGGTGCCACCATCACAAAACGGCCAAGATTTTTAAGTTTTCTCTGGTTTAAATAATACCGGACAACAAGCGAGCCGAGGCTGTGGGTGACAAAATGAATTTTACTCGTTTCCGCCGGGATGATCTCATTAATCCTTTTTTCCAGGTCTTCGGTGACTGTTTGTATTGATTCCTCGCGGCTGTCGTATCCGAAATTCATTACATGATAGCCGTTCACCGACAATTCACGCTCAATTTTTTTCATTGCCCGGGGGCTGCTGAGCATGCCATGGACCAGCACCACCCATTCTTTACGAGCTTTGTTTTCAGGGGCTCTAACCGTTGTTCCACTTTTCATTTTTTCAGGCCCTTCAGCGCAGCAATAAAACAGGAAAAAACTTGCCGCTAGAACAATAGACACGTGCCATATGTTTGGATTTGTTCTCTGTATTATCATTGAAATTATTCATTATCCGCATAATGCCGTAATCATGTTCGGAGGTATAAATAGATTCCAAGCCTAGTTTTTGTAATTCAGGAGGTTGGCATAATACTCCAGAAAAGAGACGTATTTCTTATTTATTGAAATCTCGTGTTTATGCATACGTAGGAAGTTCCTCCGGTGAAGTATCTCCAGGGCAATACGGGCCATATTTCTTGCCTCATTCACTCCCAGGAAATCCTCCTCGAATGATACCAGTTCCTTTTTGCGGCTCTTCTTTTCAATATTCAGCGTGTCAAGAGTCTGCTGATAGCTTCTGAAGGCTTTCCCGATTACGAAACGGCGCTTTTTCTTTCTCAGCTCCTGTGTTATTTTTATTATTTTGTCAATAAGCGCATTCCGGTCAAAAGTATCCTGACCCAGCATCAATATTGCCCTGGAGACAAGGCATACGGGGGTTACCGGAACCACGTCGCCGATTCTCTGCAGCAAACTGTCTGCGAATTCCTTAACAACGCCAAGGCGGTCCTGGCGGTTAAGTTTGAAAAAGTTTTTATGGGTTTTCAATAATTCTGAAACCGGCACCGGATCCCCGAAACTTACGCTGGCGTAACCATGCTGTTTAAGCCTACCGGCCAGATACCGGGTGAAGTTGACGAGTATGATAAATGGAGTCTTTACCCCGATTCGCATCAGGGACCAGATGTTTTCCCTGAATCCTGTTTTTTCCTTCTGCTCCTTCCATTCCTTTATGAGGACCCGGTCCTCCAGGACCCAGTCGTAATTGATGCCGACGGGGACAAAAACGATGTCATTGTTGAATCCCGGGTCGTCCTTTATCCTGATTATGTAATCCAGGAGTCCTATTTTTGAATCGCGGAAATTCCCATCCCGGGTAAGCCCTCCTTCAATGAAAATACCCTGGGTGATTCCCTGCCGGCTTATCATCTGGATATATTTTTCCAGGACAAGGTGGTACAGCTTTTCGCGGTACTGGCGCCTCAGAAAATATGCGCCGAAGGATTTGAATATGTATTCCAGGGGCCATACCCGCGCCCATTCCCCGACGGCGTAACTAATGGAAATGTTGCGGGCCAGCATGAAGGCCACCAGGACATAGTCAACATTACTCCGGTGGTTCATGACAAAGACAACGGCAGAATCCTTCGGTATCCTGCTGATCTTCCGGGCATTTTCCCTGTCGATGACTACCTCGTAAAGGATGTTCAGGAACAGGTTGGCGATCCAGAACCCGATCTTGTAATACGAAAGGAGGTTGAAAAAGGGAACAATCTCTTCAATGTATTCCTCGACCAGCTCGTCAACCTGCTGTATGTTCATGCCTTTCTCCCGGGCATGAACCAGAATGGCATTATGTATGTCATCGTCGTTCATGAGCTCCTGCTTCACGATGAATTTGTTCATGAACTTGTATTTGTCGAGCTTGATATTGTATTCAGTTATATACTGCCGGACGGAACGATAGAGGCGCTTCATTATTTTATCTTTAATAATGAATCGGATGATCTCATAGACAAGAATCATGCCAAGTATTATTAAGATGATTTTTACTGTCTGTTCTATCATCAGGATTGGTCGTCAACCATGGTGTAAATTATTATAAAAAGCATATACTCGGGACACAAAAAAGTCAAGATTTATTGTGAATATGGATATCTATCTCATTACTGTGTAAAAAAATGCTTGCTATTGTCTTGTATGCTTATATCATAATAAGCATAATAAAGGTAGGAGAATAACATGTCCAGATCCCTGACAAAAGAAGAAAAAATGGTACTCATCGCTGTAATGAAATATATCGTCAGCACTGATGGCGTCATAACAGACCGTGAAGTCGATGACATCAGCAATCTTGCCGATGAAAAAGGTTTCGAGGATTTTCAGAATATCTTCAACGAGGTAGACAGGACCGTCCGCTCCATGAAGGATCTCAAGGAATTAATTGATAAGGTTGAGAACGTCGAAAGCAGGAAAAAAATATTGGAGAATGCCATCGAGTTTTCACGGGCCGACGCGGACGTGAATCCCCATGAAATCGAGATTTTACAATACATGGGCAAAGTGTGGCATATTAACCTGAAAACATTGCTCGCAGAGTAATGATCGGATAGTCGCTACAAAAAATGGGTTCCTCCTTCCCGGTTCGCACATTAATATTCATATGTATGCCAAACATTTGTTGACATATTAACGATGTCTTGTATACTATGGCCGATTCCACACAGGCAGGTCATGGTATGGACAAAATTAAGCATTTTATAGAATCCAAATTCAACCACGATATCCGCGCCGGCTTTACCATCAACGGTTCAGCCGGCACCTTCGTGGAATTTCCCGGTAACCTGGACAATGAATTAAAAACAATACTGACGTCTCAGGGGATCAAGGCCCTTTACGCACACCAGGCGGATGCCTTCAGGAAGATAGAAAGCGGAAGGGATACTCTCATCGTTTCGCGAACGGCCAGCGGCAAGACCATGTCTTTTTTCCTCCCCATATTGAACGAGTACCTCCACGCCGGGCAGCCTTTTTCCGTCATGCTCCTGTACCCCACCAAGGCCCTTTCACGTGACCAGGAAAGCACCTTCGGAAAGCTTATGTCTTCGGTCAGGAAAAGCGGAATGCTGGGGACCTTTGACGGAGACACGCCCCGTGATGAACGGGATAGGATCCAGCGGGCCTCGGATTTCATCGTGACAAATCCGGACATGCTGCACAACGGCATTCTCCCCAACCATAACCGCAAATGGCGCGGATTTCTTTCGCGTTTACGCTACATAGTCGTGGACGAGGTCCATATTTACCGCGGCGCTTTCGGTTCCCATGTGTCAAATATTTTCCGAAGGCTTGAGCGCGTTTGTTCCATTCATGGAAGCAAGCCGGTCTTTGTATGCTCCTCGGCGACCATCCGCAACCCCCAGGAGCATGCGCGTCTTCTCTTTCACAGGGACTTCGAGGTAATCGATTACGATTCTTCGCCTCAGCCTGAAAAATACTTTTACTTCATCAATCCGCCTCTGGAAGCGGGACTGGGGCATGCTGCCTACCGGAAAGGTCCGGCATCGGTGTCAATACCCCTCATCCGGGAAGCGGTAAGGAACAAAATCCGCACCATTTGCTTTTGCAGGGCGCGGCAGGAAGTTGAGCGTCTTTACCGGGCGGTCATTGACGATTATCCCGAACTCCAGTCCCTGGTGAAACCATATCGCGGGGGGCTGCTGCCCGGTGAACGCAGGCAGATAGAGCGCGATCTGGCGGGAGGGAAGCTTATCGGCATCATATCTACCAATGCCCTCGAACTGGGAATCGACATCGGCGACCTGGACCTGTGCATCCTTTCAGGCCATCCGGGTACCATTGCCAGCTTCTGGCAGCAGGCGGGCAGGGTGGGCCGCAAGGGCAAATCCCCGGTCATCGTATACGTCGCCAAGGACCGTCCCATCGACCAGTTCCTTGTGAATCATCATGATTTCGTCACCAGCGCGCCGGTGGAGCAGGCGCTGCTTAATCCCGACAATCCCTACATAATACTCCAGCATCTCCCCTGCGCCGCCCAGGAGCATCCACTCAGGGAGATCGAGGCGGAATTTGATCCTTCCCTGTATGCCGAAGCGCTCAATATCCTGAAATCGGACAAATCCATCGTGCCGTACCACGATTCATACCGGTACGCCCTGCAGGATTACCCGGCGCGCGGCATCAATATACGAGGCATGACCGATTACAATGTCGAAATATTCTGCGGCACTGAAGTAATCGGCGAGCTCGATCCCATCGGCGCCCGGGGCACATTGTATAAAGACGCGATCTACCAGCACCTGGGAAGAAAATACATGTCCATGGACCTAGACCTTGACAAGAAGCTGTGCAGGGTTGACCCGGTTGATGTTGATTATTACACCGAGGCCGTCTGGGAAGGGAGAGTGGACCTTATAGAATCCGAAGAAATCCACCTCTTTAACAGCGCGCGGATTGAATTCGGCATCATACGGGTTAACAAGCAGCCGAAGCTATACAAGAAAATCCGCGAGCGGACCTATGAGAACATAGGATACGGTCCGATCACGCTTCCCGCCTTTGAATACGAGACAACCGGTTTTAATATCGTTGCGCCCGGCGAATGGATCAGGACCCTTGAGGAAAAGAACAAGCATTACACCAGCGCCGCCTATTACGGTCTCAGCTACATCCTCAGGCATGCCTCCACGATTTTCTGCATGTCCGACATCAAGGACATCAATACCGACATATCCCTCTACGAGGCGGAACCCGGTTCATGGCGGAGCGCGCTCTATCTGTATGATACTATCGAGGGCGGCGTTGGATACGCGGAGAAGATATTCGAGAGGATCGAAGAGGTTTTGCGCTTCTGCAGGGACATCGTAGAAAACTGCGAATGCGGCTTCGGTTGCCCCTCCTGCGTTCCGCCGCTTCCTCCCGGTGTTGACAGCCGTGAGCTCGAAGAATTTCTCGTTGAATCGAATGCCGCGGTGGAGTGCACCCGAAGCCTGATCGAAGCACTTCTTGAGAAAACCATACGCGTTCCCGAGATCAGCATAAGCAGAACGCCGCTTTCAGCGCGCCCGGCGCCCCCAGAGGATATCGAGAAAAAGCGAGTCACCCAGAAACTCAACCGTGCCGCCCGGATATTGCGTGACAAGCGGGAGCGCCTCCATTGATACAGGGCTGTTTCAGACATATTAAGGGAATCGGTCCGCGGACCGCACTGCTTTTAAATGAATCCGGCATAGCAACCTGGAAGGACTGTATCGCGAATCAGGAAGCGATACCCTTCAACGGCAAACGGCGCAAGAGGCTTGTCGACAATATCAGGAAAAGCATCGATCACCTTGAAGCCGGGGATATCCGTTATTTTACATCATCCTTCCCCGCATCAGAGCAATGGCGCATTCTGGCCGAATATCTCCATGCAGCCACCTTCATCGATGTTGAAACAACCGGTCTCTCATGGAACTATTGCCATGCATCGGTCATTTCAGCGTATCACCGGGGGGAAATACGTTCCTTTGTCCATGGCGAAAACCTTGATGATTTTCTCGCCATTGCTGATGAAGCTGAACTTCTGGTCACTTTTAACGGTAATTGCTTTGACATCCCATTCATAGAGCGAACATTCAATATTCCATCGCTTGCCAGCCCCCATGTGGATCTCCGATGGATTGCGTGGCACTGCGGGTACCGCGGCGGCTTGAAATCGATAGAAAAGCAAATGGGTATCCGCCGTCCTCCCCAAATCGATGGTATTGACGGTTTTGAAGCGGTCGACCTTTATTATCGCTGGCAGCAGGGTGATATGGCATCAAGAGAATTGTTAATACGCTACTGTGAAGCGGACGTACTGTCGACATACCTGGTTGCGGAACGCGTTCTCAACGCTATCGGCTGCGAAATCGAAATGACCCAGCCAGGGGATGTCTTCAGAAAAATCAATAGTATTGATAATAGTTAAATGCGGACGATATCCGTGAATCCTTCTATATTCTCCAGGGCTTTTTGCGCTTCTTCAACATGATCTGAATTAATGCGCAGGCAGACGCCGCAGTCAGAGCTGATATGCCGTGGCACAGGAATCAGTTTGTGAAGGATCCCTTTTTCTTCCAGTATTTTGTCGGCCCACATGGTCTGGTTGACCGATTTGAACAGTACCGCGCAGTAAGATTTTACCTGTATCATAAATTTATTGTCGATGACGCGGCAAGCATCATCTCCTTTATCTCGTACATATTGGAAACAGACCCCGCCATGAGCCTGTCCTTTAAATTAAAGTAATCAAGGCAGGTTCCGCAGCCAATTAATCGTGTCCCCTTTTTTTCAAGTATCTGTATATCTTCAAGAACAGGAGAACCTTCAGTCAGCAGTTTAACCCCGCTGTTTAAAAAGATGATTACATCAGGCGATGGGGCAGTTTCAGCCATTGTATGGAAAAAGCTCTTCATGAGCAGAGCTCCAAGGGTATCATCACCTTTGCCGAGCACATCCTGTGATATCACGAGCACTTTTTCATCGCGGATAGCGTGGTGTAATATTTCATCTTTTTTAACCTGTGAGGCAATATCTGGAGTTCCCTGCTTTTCCAATACAATATATATGCCGTTAGGTTTTCTTTCCTCTGATACTGAGCATCCTTTGTTTGTCGCGAGCCGCTTTATGTTTTCAAAAGCCGTCTGATTATCAACTATGACCAAGATTTTGTCATTGCTTTCGAGCGCTTTCGTTGCATTGATAACCGGCTGAGGGCAGGAAAGGCCGCGGGCATCCACTTTGTGAAGCATTTACGATATCTCCAATTTATGATTATACATGATATTTACGCAATTACATATGATTCTGAGCCATGTCAATAATTAAAATAATAAATACTTATAATTGAAAAAATACTTTATCAAAACGGCAAATATACTAAATATATGTTGACTATATATGTTTGCATAATATCTTGTTATTCATGGAGCTGAGGAAAATCATACATGTAGACATGGATGCTTTTTATGCCTCCGTTGAACAGAGAAACAATCCTTCGCTGAAGGGAAAGCCGGTCATTGTCGGTGGCGATCCCAGGAGCAGGGGTGTTGTGGCTGCCTGTTCCTATGAAGCCCGCAGGTACGGGATCCATTCCGCCATGCCTTCCAGCATAGCTTACCGGCTTTGTCCCAATGCCATTTTCATGCATGGCAATTTCGATGAGTACCATGCCGTATCAGAGCAAATCCATGAAATATTCCGCCAATATACAGACCTGGTAGAGCCATTATCCCTCGACGAGGCGTATCTTGATGTTACGGAGAACAAAATCGGCTATCCCTATGCCACTCGAATTGCCATGGAAATAAGGAACCGGATATTCCGTAAAACTCGGTTGACCGCGTCGGCAGGGGTATCATACTGCAAATTCCTCGCAAAGGTCGCATCTGATTATAACAAGCCAGACGGACTAACCGTTATAACTCCCGAATCGGCAGATAGCTTTATAGACAGTCTGCCGATCGGAAAATTTTACGGCATAGGGAAGGTTACCGAAAAGAGGATGATACAACTGGGAATTCATAACGGCCATGACTTGAAAAAAGTATCCCTCGACGACCTGGTGAGCCTTTTCGGTAAAACAGGCGAATACTATTACGATATCGCCCATGGCGTCGACGATCGTCCGGTCGAACCAGAGTATGTGCGCAAATCAATCGGCAAGGAAGAAACCTTTGGAACTGACCTCAATGATGTGGAGGAGATGGGCAGGATCCTGAAAACAATTGCCGGCAGGGTTGCTCACGCCCTTGATCATTATGGAACAAAGGGGAGAACAATCACCCTGAAAGTAAAATTTTCCGATTTCTCCAGTATCAGCAGAAGCATAACCCTGGATGATCCCATCAATAATCCCGACATCATATTCACTCATGCAGTGACACTACTGGCCAAGACCGAAGCCGGCGTCAAAAAGGTCAGGCTCCTGGGCATATCATTATCCAACCTTGACGCGGAAGAAACAGTAGACGAGGAGCGCCAGCTCATGCTTCCATTCGCGATGTAGCTGCTTCCTAAGACTGAAGTCGCAATCATCAGAATTCGAGGGTTTTGACAGCCCGTGGGAAAGGTATGACGTCCCTGATGTTCTGCATTCCCGTCACGAACTGGATAACCCGTTCGAATCCGAGACCGAAACCGGCGTGGGGAACCGTGCCAAAGCGGCGCAGGTCAAGGTACCACCAGTAATCGTCAGGGTTAAGGCCGCACTCGAGGATCCTGTTCTTGAGCCTGTCATAATCCGCTTCGCGTTCGCTGCCCCCGACGATCTCGCCGAGACGCGGAACCAAAATGTCCATGGCACGCACTGTCCTGTTGTCGTCGTTCATCTTCATGTAGAAGGCCTTTATCTGTTTCGGGTAGTCTGTGATGATTACCGGGAGCTTGTAGACCTGCTCGGTAAGGAATTTTTCATGCTCGCTCTGGAGGTCTATACCCCATTCTACGGGAAATTCAAAATCCGCCTTGGACTTGACCAGGCTGTCTACAGCTTCTGTATAGGTTATCCTCTTGAACTCGCTTTTGATAATGTGCTGAAGGTTGTCGATTATTCCCTTGCTTATCCTTGTATTGAAAAAATCCATGTCATCAGGGCACTTTTCGAGGACATACCTGAATATGTATTTCAGGAATTCCTCGGCCATGTCCATGTTGCCGCTGATATCGCAAAATGCCATTTCAGGTTCAATCATCCAGAATTCGGCAAGATGACGCGACGTATTTGAATTTTCCGCCCTGAAGGTCGGACCGAAGGTATAAATATTCTTCAAAGCGCAGGCGTAGGTTTCTCCCTCCAGCTGCCCGCTGACGGTAAGGGCCGCTTTTTTGCCGAAAAAGTCCTGCGAAAAATCAACATTCCCGTCATTCATCGGTATGTTATCCAGGGGCAGGGTGGTTACCTGGAACATTTCCCCGGCTCCCTCGCAGTCGCTACCGGTGATTATCGGAGTGTGGACGTAGACAAAATTCCGCTCCTGGAAGAACGTGTGAATCGCGAAGCTCATGGCGCTCCTGACCCGTGCAACGGCGCCGAATGAATTTGACCTCGGGCGGAGATGGGCAATTTCACGAAGGAATTCGAAGGTGTGGTGCTTTTTCTGGAGCGCATATTCTTCGGGTGAAGCTGCACCAAGTATGGTTATTTCCCCGGCAACGACTTCTACGGTCTGACCTTTACCGGGAGATTCTATCAGTTTACCCCTGACGGTTACGCTCGATCCCGTGGTAAGCTCCCGCACTATCGAGTGGTAATCGGGAAAGCTTTCCTCGATGATGACCTGCAGGTTCTTCAGGGTTGATCCATCATTAATTTCAAGGAAAGTGACGCTCTTGGAATCCCTCTTAGTCCTTATCCATCCTTCAACCGTAATGGTTTCGCCGCTTCCCGGCATTGTCAGTATCTGCTTGATACCAGGTTTCATTGTTATCCCTCAATATGTCTGTCGGGTACCTGCCGCGACTTCACTGTAGCTGAATGGACGGCGCCGCTCAAGGTTACTTGAAGTCGATGGCGCCTTTTCCCAGCGCCATGTACAGACCGTGCCCGAATGGAATCAGAAAAGATATAATGGATGTGAATCCGGATTTTTCCCGAAAAAGGTTATATCGTCGATCTTCTTGATTTTATCTCCGCGAAGAATCGCATAAAGCGTCCTCTCGACGCCTATTCCGCCGCCCATTGTCTCGGGGAAGAGCGGCTTGCCGTCAGCATCCTTCATGGATGCGAAATAGAGGAAGGGTCCATAGCCGCCGAGCTCGTTGATGTTTTCGATGTTGCCGTCTTTCAGTATCGGGCGGGCCGGGAGGACCTTGTTGTCGTATATGCGCTCTATGATCGGTTCAAAGAGCCACTCGCGGATTGCGCCGGAAAGGATCTCCTTTGCCGTTGTATGCTTGCCGGTGTTAGCGTCTATGCTCTTCGCGCATATATCATAATTGAATATATCGGCAGATGATATTTTCTGCATGTCGACCTTTTTTTCATGGGGAAGCAGGTACGGATATACCAGGTCGTAATTCTCCCTCAGCAGTCCGGTAATCCAGAAAAACTGCGCCTTCGTTTCCTCGCCGACCTTCTCCTCGAAAACGCGGGGGCCATACTTTTTAACGCAGTCATCCTTGGGATAGGCGGGGAAGGGTGGCTTGGGGACTTCGATAACGACGCCCAGCTTTTTAAGACTGTCGGAATTCTTTTTGTTTATCTCCTCGCATCCCGCTATGATCATCCTCTCGAAAAAATTCATGATTTTTTTCATGTCTTCATTCAGGATCTCTATGACCTTCTTCTGGTTGTAGTAGTAATCGTCAAGGGTGAGGCCCCGGTTGCGCCTGAGCTCTACATCCAGCTGGGAAAAATCCGCGAGGTACCGTCCTCTCTGGAGACGCATCGGGCTCTCGATCTCAAGGCGGATATTGGGCGAGTCGACAAAAATGCCCTTGATGTTCGGGTTTGAACAGGCAAGGAACTTGCTGTAAATCATGCTGTGCGTCGTAAGGTACGTGTGCCCCTTGTAGGGTATTGATGGCGTGTGCTCTATGTCATGGGCAAGCGGATCGGTAATTATGCTCAGCATGACCCTCTCAATATTGAAAAGGCCTTCGCTGATCAAGAACTGGGTCGCGGCATTGATGAAACTGGTGCGGATGGCAGAGGCGTGATAGATTTCATCGGACATCCATTTATTGAGGTAATGCTCGCGGATATAGTCTTCCATTGTCGATCCGCTCTCATTGATCGCCGATTGGAACCGGTACAGGCTTTCTCCTATTTTCTTAATGTTGTCTTCCATACACGCACCTGGTAAATAGATTTTTCAGTCATTCGCAAATGTGACAGAAGCAAATTGTGATCATATCAGTTCATTGTCAAATATTATTTTGAATGCATGGACATTGCTGGAATCTCAACAAGTAGAGACAGGCAGTGCCTTATGACCGGATTTTTTTATGGTTTTTTATAGGCAGTATGATAATGGCACCGTGTGCCGGTGCCATTGCTGTAATCCATATCAAGTTCAGAAGGTTATTCGGGAACCATGTTGAGTGTCCGCCGAGGGCTTATATCAGTCCGATTTTTTTATAAATAAAATCGATGTTCTTCAGATATCGCTGGAGATCAAATATGGCTGTGAGTTCCTCTTCGGAAATTTTGCCCGAGACCACCTTGTCCCTCCTGCAGAGATCCAGGAGGCTACCTTCCCGGGCCCAGACCCTCATGGCCATGTCCTGAACTATTTTATATGACTCTTCCCGGGACAAACCTTTTTCGACCAATGCCAGGAGCAGGCTCTGGGAATAGAAAAGACCTCCGGTCCTGTTAATGTTATCGAGCATGTTCTCAGGGTAAACATGGAGATTTTCAATAACGAAGATCATCCTGTGTATGAGATAGTCAAGAGCCACCGTCGAATCAGGAAAGATGATGCGCTCCGCGGATGAATGCGATATATCACGTTCGTGCCACAAGGTCATGTCGTCAAGGGCCACGTTCATGTTCGCTTTTATGACCCGCGAAATGCCGGTTACCCGTTCGCACAGTATCGGATTGCGCTTGTGCGGCATTGCCGAAGATCCCTTCTGGCCTTTCTGGAACGGTTCCTCCACTTCGCGGACCTCTGTCCTCTGGAGATGACGTATTTCAGTGGCAAGCTTGTCCAGGGTCCCGGCGCAGATCGCCAGGGCGGCCATGTACTCGGCGTGGCGGTCGCGCTGGATGACCTGTGTTGATATCGGGTCAGGTTTGAGTCCCAAAAGGTCGCACACCCGTTTTTCGATATCCGGGGAGATATTGCTGAAGGTGCCGACCGCACCGGAAAACTTGCCGTATGATACAGCATCAATTGCCTTTAGGATACGATCCTTGTCGCGCTTGAACTCCTCGTAATAGAGGGACATCTTCACGCCGAAGGTCGTTGGCTCGGCATGCACGCCATGCGATCTTCCCATGCAGGGGGTGTTCTTATATTTTAATGCAAGGTTTTTCAACACTTCGATGAGGCGGTCCAGTCCCGCAATGATGATCTCACCTGACTGCTTGAGCTGAATTGAAAGCGCGGTATCGACAATATCGCTGGAAGTGAGGCCGTAATGGATAAATCGGCTGGATGGGCCGACATGTTCGCCGACCGCGGTGAGAAACGCTATGACGTCATGGTGCACCTGGTTTTCTATTTCAAGGATACGGTCTACATTGAAAGAAGCCTTTTCCTTAATGGTTTTAAGATCGGATTGAGGCACGATTCCATCCTGGGCCTGGACCTCGCACACGGCTATTTCAATGTCGAGCCATATCCTGAACTTGTTTTCGAGTTCCCAAATTCTGGAAATCTCTTTTCTTGAATAACGGTCTATCATAAAGCCTCACAGGTTAATCAGATATGATTGTTTTCGATATATTGAAATGCTCATATATGTCAATTAATTATTACATCTTTACCATGTACGCGGGCATAAACAGCCTGTCGCAATTGACGCACAGGCGATTGACAACCCTGTTATTGATGAATTCATCCCTGAGACACCGGAGTGGTTCACCGTTCCATATTTCCGCCAATGTTGATTCTTTTAAAGAACCGAGAACATACTTTTTATCATAATCAAAACAGCACGGGACTGCATCGCCGTCCCAAGTAATGGTCATCCTTTCGAAGGGCCAGGAGCATTGAACTTTCGTGCGCTCTAGCGGCTTCATGTTTTCCGAGTATTGGTTTACATCGGCAGCGTTTCCATCCCATGTAGTGAAGCTTTTTGCCAGGAACTGGTCAATGCCGGGCATCGATTCCCAGTCCTTCCTCGCCCTGTCTATGCTTGCGCGGTTCATATCAAAATCAACCATTGATACTATAACCCTGACCGGGCACCCGATGTCGATTTTTCTTTTCAGAAAACGCTTAAACCGTTCTTTGGACAGTTCATAGGCGTTCCCGATTCCCCGTATACGCCGGAATGATTCATCATCATGACCGTCAAGGGATACGTATAGAACAGAAAGACCGGAAATAACCAGTTTCTCAATGATCTCATCCTTGAGCATGATCGGGTTTATCGAAAGGCCGGTCCGTATGCCATGATCCGAGGCATAGCCTATACATGTATCGAAATCTGGGTGCATGAGACTCTCGCCAAAATGGTGGAGCCACAATGTTTCACTTCCAGACGGGGGAGAGAAGAGGGATATCTCATCTATTGCTTTCCTGAAAATATCCAGATCAATATATCCAAGGTCCCGGGTCATATTATTTGTCCGGGGACACATTATGCACTTCATGGGGCAATGATTGGTCAGCTCGATATTAAATATGGAAAATGACTTATTCATGATATAGCCTTCGGAAAGAGATCAATTTCTGTCAATTTTAAAATGAATAGTATATTCAATACATCGCTCATTGAATTATTCTCTTCAATAAACACAATCAAAAAATAATTCGGATTGCACAAATAATGTTATTGCACAAAAAAACATGATTTACTTTTTATTTAATATTACTGCGGGATGATAGCAGTTCCATCTGCCACGGATGTCATTGGTAAAATATATTTATTGTTCATCGTTTCCGGCGGCACCGCTCATGCATACAGGTGAAATGAATATTATTGTTATAACATCATTAATTGGCGGCATCGGCCTTTTCATTCTCGGGATGATCCTCATGACCGAGGGAATGAAGTCCCTGGCCGGAGACACGCTCAGGCGCACCCTCAGTAAATTCACCGGCGGAACATTATCCTCGATCACATCCGGCGCTTTTATCACCGCATTGCTCCAGTCGTCCCATGCCACTATTATTACGACCATCGGCTTCGTGAGCGCCGGTCTTATCACATTTCATCAATCTCTGGGCATCATTCTCGGCGCGCATCTCGGCACGACCAGTACCGGCTGGATCGTATCCCTCCTCGGCATGAAGCTCAAACTGGGGACCGTGGCGCTGCCCATTGTCGGCGTCGGAGCCATCCTCAGGCTCATCGGTAAGGACCGCATTGCAAGCACAGGCCTGGTTGTCGCCGGGTTCGGCCTTATATTTTTCGGCATTGATGTTCTCCAGACAGGGATGAAAACCCTTTCCGTGCACCTTGATTTGAGCGATTATGCCGGCACCGGAATACTGAACAGGCTCCTCCTGGTCTTCGTGGGTATTCTTATGACCGTGATCATGCAGGCCTCAAGCGCAGCGGTTGCAACGACCATGGCCGCCCTTAGCACCGGGACCATTGATCTATCCCAGGGGGCCGCCCTTGTCATCGGTCAGAACATAGGCACGACCCTTACGGCGGCTTTCGCCGCCTTCGGAGCCACACCTTCAGCCAAAAGGACCGCCGTTGCCCATATCATGTTCAATGTCGTCACCGGCATCGTTGCCTTCATCATTCTTCCATTTTTCATTAACTTCGTCGAGTATATCGTTCACACCTTCGGCGTCATGGATAACACCATAACCCTTGCCGGGTTCCACAGCGCCTTCAACCTTCTGGGCATATGCATCATTCTGCCGTTCCTTAATGTTTTTTCTAAATTTCTTTCTCGGATTATCCCGGACCGCGGTCCGTTCCTTACACGGTATCTCGACAGTTCAATCAGAAACGTCCCCACCGTTGCTATCGAAACGGTGAGAAGGACAATCATAGATATAACCATTGCCTCCATTGATGTTGTCAGAGTCATGATCGAAAGTGAAACAATATCGCCGGTCATAAAAAGCCGACTCAGGGAAGTCGGCAAGGCCCTCAACGAAACACGCCGCTTTCTCGGCCAGATGAAAACAATCCGGGGCGCTTCTACGGTCTACAGCTCGCGCCTTATGGCAGTCATGCACGCCCTCGATCACGTGGACCAGCTTATAATCGCCTGCTGGGAATTTGAAAAGCTGTCAACCATGCATAACGACATGCATCTAAACCATCTCGCGGTGACCCTGTCTGAAAATGTAGGACCGGTTCTGGTAATGCTCGAAGGCCTCAAGAAAAAGGAATCCGTAGGTGAAATGGAAAAGACATCCCAATACATGAAAGAATTGCGAGAAAAGCAGCGGGAGGAAATATTGGCCAGGACGGCTTCCGGCGTCATAGATGCTGACACGGCGATGCGTCAGATTGAAGCAATCCGCTGGCTTGACAGGGTGACATACCGGATATTCCGCGCTCTTTTCTATCTCGGTCATTACACGGAAAACGGAACCGCTATCGATCATTCCGACATGAGCGATATGCAGTCGCTGAGAATATGATGCTGAATCAATGATTCTGCGCCTGCGCTTATAACTGAAAACAGGCCTTACCATCATTTGAGGGAGAGAAAATGAACCAGGACAAGGTCAAGGAACTACTTCTTCAGCTGGACAGCAAGGTGGAGGATTTTTCAGTCATTCTTTCGGGAAAGGCAAGCAAGAAGGTTGACGGGCTATATTACCCGGACAGCAGGGAGATTATCATTCATAACAAGAATTTCACCGATGACAACCAGCTGATCTACACCGCCATTCATGAATTCGCCCATCATCTGCACCACACCAGGTCGGCCGTTCCCGTCTCATCACGGGCCCACACAAACCGCTTCTGGGACATTTTTCACAAGCTCCTGTTCCTTGCGGAGGAAAAGGGGATCTACCTCAATGTTTTCAAGCAGGACAGCCGATTCATCGAACTTACCGGAAAGATCAAATCCAAATATCTTTCAGTCAACGGCGCCCTCATGAAGGAGCTGGGGAGCCTCCTTGAACAGGCGCACGCGCTCTGCGAAGAGCTGAACCTCTGCTATGACGACTACGTTGACCGCGAACTCCTCCTCCACCGGACCACGGCGAGGCTCCTGATGAAGATCAACGCCATGAACATCAATCCCAAGATAGGCTTCGAGAACATGAAGACCGTTGCAAACATCAGGGATGAGGATGCCCGGGAACGGGCTGAAGCCGCTTTCGGAGAGGGGATGACTCCCGACATGGTCAGGGCTGAATTCTCCCCCCGGAACAAATCCGATAATGCCCTGTCATCTCTGATGGAAGAGCGCGACAGGATCGAACGTTCAATTGACACACTGACAAAAAAACTTGCCAAAATTGAAAGAAAAATAAATGAAATGAAATATGAAGCACCAGCGCGGAGTAAAAAATGACCAAGACAGCACGGGACACCAAGACCATCGAAAAAATCAAGGAAGCAATCATAGCGAAGGCCGTTGATATTATTAACGCCGAAGGGTTCACCCGCATGACAATGAGGAAGATCGCATCCAAGAACAGCATGTCCGCGACAAACCTTTACAACTATTTTTCCAATAAGGATGAGATATACATCAATATACTTATCCGCGGCTTCAGGTCTTTGTATGAACAGCTGAAATCGGTGTACGATGAAAACGATGATCCCCTGACGCGGGGTAAGAAATTCATCATGACATACCTCACGTTCGGGATACAGAATTACAATTACTATGAGATCATGTTTTCTCCGGCACTGCCCAAGTACAATGATTACGTCGGCACTCCTCTTGAGGATCTGGCGGGGATTGAAATGGATTATTCTAAAAAAATCATAGAACTTTCTGTTGCCGCTGTGGGGGATGTCCTGAAAAAGCAGAAACGCATCGATGCGGCTGAAACAGAACGTCGCATGATTGAAATTTGGAGCATGCTTCATGGGATGATTTCCCTGTATAATAGCAGGATGATAGACTATGTCATCATAAAACCGGTTGATACTTATGAAAGGATCGTCGATGATCTGTTGGGATATATCAAATCCTGATAAATAAAAATACTTTCAAAAAAATGCTTGACTTAAGGTTAACATTTGTTATTATTAACATATGTTATTTTTAATGTGAGGTATTAACATGGCAAAAGTCATAGTATTAGGCGGCGCCGGCGCGGTTGGATCGGTTGCGGTAAAGACCCTGGCCAGGCATCCGGAATTTTCTGAAGTTGTTATCGGTGATTTTAACGCAAAAAGATCTGAAGAATTACGGTCGCAAATCGGCTCTCCCAAGGTGACCTATACCCCTTTTAACGCCCATGACACGGAAAGCATACACAGGGCTATTGCGGGATGCGACGTTGTATTGAATTGTGTCGGCCCCTTCTACAGTACGGTGAAACCCATACTAACAGCTGCAATTGAAGACAGGATACAATATGTAGATGTATGCGATGATGTGGATGTAACCCTTGAAATTTTTCGGATGGATAGCAAGGCCAAGTCGGCCGGGGTCACGGCCCTCATTGGAATGGGCAACTCACCGGGCGTGACCAACATAATAGCCAAACTCGCGGCAAATGATCTGCTCGATGAAACCGATTCCATTGACATCTTCCACGCCCACGGCGGCGAGAAGGTCGAAGGAGAAGGCGTTATCGGCCATCGCTTCCACTGCATGTCTATAGACATACCCATGTTTCTGGACGGCGAGATGAAATATGTAAAATACTTTGAAAAGGACGGCATTGCCCTGCGAGAAACCTTTGAATTCCCGGTACTCGGGAAGGTCCCCCTGTATCCATATCCGCACCCCGAGCAGGTCACTATCCCCAACTACATCAAGACCAGGCGGGTTACCAACAAGGGATCGGTAATACCCAATGAATATTACGATCTTACCAGGGACCTGTGCGGCCTCGGCTTCAGCAGCCGTGAGCCATTAGATGTAAAAGGTCAGCAGGTAGTACCCTATGATTTTGCAGTGGCATACATCCTTCGCGAACGGGAGCGCATCCTCAAACAATTGAACTTCGGCGCTCAGCGCGGATGCTGCTCTGTCGTTGTCAAAGGGAAGAAAGGAGGGGAGTACAGGGAATTCCGCTTCCACATGGCGTCAAAGAGCCAGGCCCTCGGGGAAGGCACCGGCATTCCTGCCGCTATGGGCGCCATCCTGATGCATCGCGGCAAGGTGGAAGGGAAGGGCGTCATGCCCCCTGAAGCCTGCGTGAACCCGAAGGACCTCCTGGCGCTCATGCCCGAAGTTATGGATCTTGACAAGAAAACCGAAGGCGGCGAATCCTTCGGAGGATTCATCATCGAGAGCGTGGACAAGAACGGCAACGTCTCCAAGATGAACATGTAGACGACATGGCGACACCGGGGAAAGACAGATATATTCTCGCCGTTGACCACGGCACGTCAGGATGCAAGGTCGCCCTCTCAACCATGCATGGGCATATACTCGATTTTGAAAGCGAAGCGACGCCGGTCTATTTTCTGCCGGCCGGCGGGGCCGAGCAGTCCCCCGCAGAGTGGTGGAATGCCTTCATGAAATCGTCCCGGCGGCTGATACGGCGCCACCGCGACAAGGCGGGACGCATCGACGCCATATGCGTTTCAAGCACGTTTTCAAGCACCGTTGCCGTCGACCGCGACGGCAACCACCTGATGAATTCCATCACCTGGATGGATTCCCGCGGCGCCCCGTATATACGCAGTGTCGCAAGCGGGTTTCCGTCCATTGACGGGTACGGTCTCTCCAAGGTGCTGCGCTGGATCAGTGTTACCGGCGGCGGTCCTTCTCTCTCGGGAAAGGATGATATCGCCCATGTGCTTCTCACCAAGCATGAATATCCCTGCATATATGAAAAGACCTACAAGTTCCTGGGGAGCAAGGATTATTTCAACCTGAAACTTACCGGCGAGTATGCCGCCACCCATGATTCTATCATGCTCTTCTGGGTAACCGATACGCGCGATATCAACAACATCAGGTATTCGAAGCCTCTCATAAAGGCATTCGGCATAGATCCCGACAAGCTTCCTCCGCTGGTCAAATCAATAGACGTGATCGGGACTGTTCTTCCCGAGATTGCCCGTGAAATGGGCCTTCACGGAGGCGTGCGCGTCATCGGGGGGTCGCCTGACCACCAGTCCGCCCTTGTCGGATCCGGAGCAGTCCGCGATTTCGAAGGTCATCTCTACGTCGGCACATCATCCTGGATAGAATGCGCCGTCCCTTTCAAGAAAACCGACATGTTTCACAGCATAGCTTCGCTGCCGTCTGCGATTCCGGGCCGTTACCAGTGCATCAACGAACAGGACATAGCGGGAGGTGCGTTGACGTTTCTGCTCAACAACATCATTTTCCATAAAAGCCATTTTTACGAGGCAAAAAGACCGCGCAACCCCTACGGACGCCTTGACCAGACGGTGAAAAGAGTACCAGCCGGAAGCAACGGTCTTATCTTTGCCCCATGGCTTAACGGTGAGCGGACACCCGTCGACAGCACCACCATCAGAGGGGTTCTGTACAACCTGTCCATGACGACCAACACCGACGACATTATCCGCTCCGTGCTGGAAGGAGTGGCGTACAACACCAGGTGGAGCATGAAGTATACAGAGCGATTTATCGGCAGGGCTTTTAACACTATCAATATCATCGGCGGCGGCGCGCAGTCCGACGAATGGTGCCGCATTTTTGCCGACGTCCTCGGGCGCAACATACGCAGGGTCCGCGATCCGATTCAGGCAAACGCACGAGGCGCCGCCCTTATCGCGTCCGTCGGACTCAGCCATATCCGCTTTGAGGATATTCCGGAACTCGTAGAATACGATTCGACCTTCTCGCCTGCATCTAACAATTCCGCGAAATATGATGCCCTGTTCGCCGAATTCGTGAATATTTACAAGAAAAACAGGGGCATTTTCAAAAGACTTAACGGGCAGGGCTGAATGATCAGGTGATACGGTCCGAAAATACGAAGGATTTTGACTTAAGCTCCATATGATAATAATTTTCCATGAAGAGCGAGATGGCAAACAGCAGGTCAAGAATATACTTTTCGTCATAGGATGCACAATCTATATTGCCGAATTTCTCCGACAGACACTTCCGGATGTAATCCTTCATCGATCCTGGCAGGAGTGCGCTTCCTTGCCATGGCCCGGCAGGATTCTCACCCAGACATGACCCGCAGACCGGCCTCAGGTCCGCCACATCGATGGTAAAACTGGGAAAGTGGCCCTTGCCGCATATCTTGCAGATATCAGTATCAGACAGGACGCCGTGTTTACCGAGAAGATGCAGTACCAGGAACGTGGTGAGGTGCGCCGGGTAATCGGTTCTTGATAAAACCTCTATTCCAGCCAGAAGCAGGTTGAATATCGAGCTGTCAGAAATATCGTAGCCGCACGTCTTGTCGACCGATTCCAGCATGAAATAAAGATTTGTTATCTTCTTGAGATCGCCGGTGATTGACGTATAATATTTCTCAACGGTAACGTCGTTGACGATGAACGAATCCCGTTGATCCCGGTGATAGTAGAGCAGGGTGGAAACGGCGCCGGGCTCGGTGGCGGCCATGGAGCGTTTCTTGCTTTTTTTCAAACCCTTGAAGATGAATTTTCTTTTTCCGAAATCCCTGGTGTAGATATTGCATACGACATCAGCTTCGCCCGACACACGGGAGGAAAGGGCGATGCCTGTTGTTTTGAGGATTTCCATCTTCTTTTAGTTATTTTGACTTGTTTATGGTGACTACGATGCGGTTTATAATGGTGCCGCTTATCTCCTTGATTGTAAAAAGAATATTTCCGTCCCTTATGGATTCTCCTTTTTCAGGGATCTTTCCAAAAAGGTCAAAAACATAGCCCCCGACGGTGTCAAAGCCATCCTGCGTTATTGACAGACCGAGTTTTTCATTGAAATCTGCCACCGGCATCCGTGAATCGATCTCGTAGGTATTCTTTCCCGTTTTTTCAATTTCAGGCAGCTCAATACTGTCGAACTCGTCATTGATCTCGCCGACAATTTCCTCAAGGATGTCTTCCAGGGTCACGATACCGCTGAATCCGCCGTACTCGTCCACCACCACGGCGATATGGAGCTTCCTCATCTTAAATTCGAGCAGCAATTCGTCCAGCGTCATGGTCTCAGGGACGAAAAAAGGCTCATGAATGATTTTCTTCAGCTGGAACTTTTTGCGCGATGTTTCAATGAGAAGCCGAAGAAGGTCCTTTACGTAGAGGATGCCGACAATGTTGTCAATCGTTTCCTTGTAGACCGGGACCCGTGAATGGCCGGCCTTGCACATGGTCTTTACCAGGGGCTTCAGGTCGGTTTCAGAATCGACGGCAAAAACATCAACGCGGGGTATCATTATATCGCGCGCATTGAGAACTGGGAGCTTTATGATTCCTCGAATCATTTCTTTACGCTGGACATCAAGGCTTTCATAATCGCATGATTCCAGGACATCATTGTTGCTTCTTTTAAATGATTTTTTAAGACGATTGAGGAATTTAGTCTTTTTTACGGGGTTATTGTCTGAGCCAGAACTGTCGGATATCATTCTGATTTGTATTAAACCTTCCTGTTTAATTCTAATTAAAAAAACAGTTGGAATCGATTTTTGTCAACAGTATTTTTTTAGATTATTTATGACATTTATAATAGCTATATTATTAAAATTATTGTTTACATATAAATAATCAGTAATTAACGGGTATAGGGGATATAAATTGCATGATTATTCAAAGTCGTGCAAGCTATCTTCTTGAAGCTTTAATTGCATGGACGAAGGATGATGAAAAAGTTTTTCACTCCCGAACCTCTTATCATTACTACCGGCGGCGGCGGTCCCGGTCTTTTCCATGACACTTTAAAAAACATGAAAAACGCCATTTCTCTGGGTTCCGATGTAATTCGGACAAATGTATCCATGACAAAAGATAAGAAAATGGTCTTTTTTTCCAACGCTGTTTTCCAAAACAAGGAATTGACCGCGAGAGGCATCGGCTCCTATTCCCTTGGCGAGCTAAAAGAATTATTCCGCGGGGTGACCGGCGGTGATGACACCGATGACATCAAGGGCCTGTTCCCCGATATGGAAGAAACATTGTCCGCTCTTAAAGATTCACGGTTTAACCTGAACCTTGCCGAAAAGGATCCGCAGCTTATCAGGCAGTACTGCGGCATCATCCGCAACCTTGATGCCGAGGAGAGGATATTGACATCATCCCTTAATATATACAACCTTAAAAAAATACGGGATATGTTTCCCGATGCGGCAACCGCCTTTTCCTTTGGCGGTATTGTCGCATTCTACGCCCTTTACCGCTCCGGTTTTTTATATTTTAAAAAGAAATTCCCCGATGACGCGCTGATAATCCATGAAATGATCGGCGCATCCTTTTTGGCCAATGCCGGGTTGATAGAAGAGGCCAAGTCCCGAGAGATACACGTGTATGTTCTTAATGTCATGAAGGAAGACCAGGTGAAGCGGCTATTCGAAGCCGGCGTTGACGGCTTCGTGACCAATTACGCCGCCCTGGTCAAACGATCACTCCCTCCTGCCGGTAAAAGACATGATAGTTAAACAGCTAGATCACATGACCCTCTTCATGATGGCACTGGTTTTTATTGCGGCCCATGTCCGTCTTGTCGGCAAAAAACTGCGGCATACCGGAATCATCCAATATTTCCTCCACATGCTCTACGGCGTTGCCGAGCCGACGATTCTGAGAATCACCGATTTTATCATTACGAAAAAGATTATTATTGATACGGCCCCCGGAAGGGCCTTCTATAAGCTCATCGCCACACTCAGTCACTATCTTCCCCATGGGATCATACTGACCACACGGGCCGCCGGGAAATTACTTGATTATATTGAAAAGACCGAAGGACCGGGAGGGGCCAGGATCGCCGTCGGTCCCTGCGTGTGCCAGCGTTCTCTCAATAAATGGAAAGAGCCTTCCTGCAAGGACATCGTCATCCTCTATGGCGCGGACATATACTGCTACCTTGATCTGGGTTACCGGATCATAACAGCGGCGGAGGCGAAGAATATCGTCCAGGAGTGCCGCAAGGCGGGCCTGGTTCACACCGTGGATTTCTGCATGCAGTCCGGCAAATGGGCTTTTGTCATATGTAACTGCGATAAAGACATATGCGTGCCGGTTCGCACCTATCTGCTGACCGGAAAATTCGTCTATCCTGGCCCTGAAATAGTCGCCATGGATCAGTCAAAATGCCTTGGAGAAAAAAAATGCGGCCTCTGCATTACCTCATGCCTGTTCGGAGTCAACACCCCAACCGGCAGCAAGCCGACTGTTGATTATGCCGCCTGCCTGGGTTGCGACCTGTGCGTACAGACATGCAAGGGTAATGCGCGTCGGATGATGCGGCGTTTCCTCTATGAGCATGAAGACATCATGCCCCCGGAACTTCTCCTGTGACGACCCTGGTCCGGTTTACTGTTTCCGCGCGGCGATAAAAGCCCGGGCTGAAGTTGCTCCCAGTATTCCCTTGTTTTTTTCAAGATATGTTTCAACAAAAAGCCTCTTGAATCCAGGTTTTTCATCATCCGGGAGGTACGTCATGAAAGGAACCATGGGTGCGGATTCAAGATACCCCGACAATTCATCCATGCTTCGGAATGTAAAGTTATGCAGGTAGCGCTCAACTGAAACGTCCCTGAATCCAGCCCGGGAAACAAGTTCGATATTTTCCTCCCTGGTCAGGAACATCCACGGCCATTTGACCGAGCGATAATAGGGCTGGTATTTTTCCACCTTCAGAATAGCATAAATTGCCTCATAAAGCGTATTTGATTCCTTGAGACTGGTCTGGACCATGATGCGACCTCCCGGTTTCAAGGAACGGAAGAGCAGGCGATACATGGAGTCAAGATCATGTATCCAGTGTATGGCCGAATTTGAAAACACGGCATCGAATTCATTATCGAATTCGATGGCCAGGGCGTCCATATTGACCAGGGTGATATTGCCGGTGCTCAGGCTGGCGGCATTTCGCTGCGCAGCTCTTATCATTTCAGGTGACGCCTCAACGCCGGTTACATGTCCCAACCGTGCCCTTTTTGCAAGTTCAATGGTGAGAAGACCATTACCGCAGCCCAGGTCCAGTATTCTTTCATACTCAATCGGTTTCAGCATATCCATGGCCATCATGCCGAGCTCGAACTGGAGGGTCGAACTGTCCTGGTATAATTCCGCGTCCCATTTCAATGTTTTACTTTCCATATGACAATGACATCCCCAGTGGTTTATGCATCCTGTTTCATAATGACAATTCCCGATTTGTGTTCTTACGAGAAATCCTGTCATGTTATGCCGCAGTCAGGATTTCATTCACCGGCAACCGGGTTTCCCAAAGTATATAGTTAAACAAGAGGGTTTCGTGAATAATAACCGGCTATTTATTATTAAAAATTCAAGTATTTATTTATGGATAACGTGTAAGTGTTTATACAAAAACTATTTTCTTGACATAAATCGGCTTATGCAAATTATTATGTTTAGTATTTCTAGCTTTCAGGAGTCTGATAGATGAAAAAAAAGGTTTTATTGGTGAATCCCCCTTATCCATTGGAGGAATCCCCATCACCGCCTTTTGGACTGATGTCCCTCGCGGCATACCTTATTGAACAGGACATCGATGTAATCATAGCCGATTATATCGTCAATCCCTATTCCCGGGAGCATGCGAGGGAGACTGTTCAGCGGTTCAAGCCCGATGTCATCGGCGCAACCGGCGTCACCATGAACATCAATACTGCCCTGAAAATCCTCGGTGATTACAGGGAAGAATCGCCCGGTTCTGCAATTGTCATGGGCGGGCCCCATGCCACCTTTGACGCCGAAAACATGCTGGCGGCCAATGCACATATCGATTTTATCGTTCGGGGAGAAGGCGAGTTGACCACTAACGAGCTGCTGCGGAATCTGGGAAACCCCGAATCGTATAAATCCATCCGGGGCCTTTCATACCGTGAAAACGGCTCCATCAGGCATAACGAAACCCGGGAGTTCATTCCCGACATCAACATCCTCCCCTATCCGGCGCGCCACCTGATACAGCTGAGCAAATACAAGGCCCTGGGCCTCCCGATCAACATGATAACGTCCCGCGGCTGCCCCTTCGAATGCATCTTCTGTGTCGGTTCGAAGATGGTGGGACGCCGCGTCAGATATTTCGACACGAAACGCGTCGTGGATGAATTCCAGATGCTCTCGACCATGGGCTTCAAGCAGATTAACATTGTCGACGATCTTTTCACTTCCCACAAGAAGCGCTGCATTGAAATCTGTGAAGAGATCCTCCGGCGCGGGATCAGGCACGAATGGACCGCCTTTGCCAGGGTCGATACCGTTAATAAAGAGCTCCTCGAGATCATGAAGAAGGCCGGCTGCACCATGCTCTGCTTCGGCATCGAGAGCGGCGTGCAGGAGATACTGGACCGCGTCAAGAAGAAGACCACCCTGGAAAAAATAGAGAAGGCGCTGTCCCTCTGCCGCGAAGTCGGCGTCCTTCCCATGGCCTCATACATCATGGGCCTGCCCGGCGAAACTCCCGAAACGGTAAAACAGACCATGGACTTCGCCAAAAGCACCTGCAACAGCTACGGTTTCCACATTCTGGCGCCGTTCCCAGGCACGGAGGTCCGCGAAAAGGCCGAAGAGTACGGCATGCGCATCCTGACCAGCGACTGGGACAAATACGACGCGAACCAGTCCGTGTGCGAATCGATATACCTGCCGCACCAGGAAGTTGACCGCATCGTGAACGAATTCAACGGAGGCATAAACCGCCTCATCATCGGCATGCTGAACAAATATGACCGGGGCGAATCCCTGTCCGCGGACGACCTCGCCATTGTCAACGGCATCAAGTCCCTGGACTTCAGCTACAAGCTGATAAGCGGCAAGATGGTGGAAGAGTTTACCGGAAAGAAAAGGGATGGCGGCATCAGCGGATTCATTGATTACGTCACCAAGCGGTCAGGTCTTGACAGGGAACTGGTCTCCCGCGAGGTAGACCGCCTGTTTACGACAGGGTGCCTGACCAGCAATGACTCGGGGGGCGCTACCTCCATAACCTGGACTTGAGCCGCGTCCTTACCTTACCGGACGGGGAACAAATCTTGACCACCATTACGGTCACCGGAGCGGGCATTGCGCCGATAACCTCTCAATTTACCGAACCCACTGATACGGTTAAAGAATTGTAATAGATATAGCTCCTATGCCATGATATTTAAAATGCAATCAGCTAATCTCTGTTTCATCGTCAAGTCAATAAATCATTATCTTAATAACGGTATCACTGCCGGCACGGACGTCATCTCTTTCGCTGAATCGACCCTTGGCATAGGCACCATCGAAGAGCTTGCACGGATCATATCCGGGCCGGACTCAAGCGACAACGGGCTTCTTGAACTCGTCCTTTCCCCGGACCATGAGATCAGGACAACCATTGAGCCCCATGTTCCGTCCGAGGGTCTCGCGCCAGCTGATACGGATGCCATCGCCGCAACTGTCGCCGGTGAGCTTAAAAAAATCAATGTCCATGTTGGAGCCGCCGGCGTTGCCGCTGTCGTCGATCTTTCCCTGCCCATTATACGAGGGTTTGTCAATAAACTCAATCTCAGCAAAAGCCTGCCTTTTCATTCACGGGATGATTTCCCCGATTATCTGACGGATGAAACCGTCATCGCCCTCCGGGTCCTTCTCCGCAACAGCCGGTACCGGCCCGGATCCGGCCATGACCGGGTCATCATTTCTCTCATCGATGGTCTGGGGCGTTTGGCTGTGGGCGGCGATACAGGCCTGATACTGGATTGCCTTTCGCTCCTCATAGGCCTTTTCAACGGAAACAGGGCAGACTTTGACATCCATGAGATGCTTTCGGCCGAAAAAAAACGTTATGAAGACATACTCCATAAGGCGTACCAATTCAGCGATTACTGCGCCAGGTACACCATGGAATTTCTCATGGCGCATAAAGTGCAGCCGCCGGCGGCCGATACCGGCGAAATCAGGAGAAGATTGTATCTGCTTGACCTTATATACATGGCGGTCTTTGACAGGCCTGCCAACGGGTCACCCCGTGAGTTAACGCTGCGGTTTGACAGGAACGGGGATTGTCTCCCGGAATGATTATTAGAACGCGATCTTTTTCTATCAGATCCTGAAACCAAGCATTACATAATAGTGCAGGGACTGGAAGAACTTATTGTTATAGAACAGAATGTAATAATCGGTTCCTATATTGAGGCTCATGGCATAGAGGAAATTCAGCTCTATGGAGACGCCTGCTTTTGCATAGGGGTCAATGGACTTCACCCTTCCGTTGATAAGCGGTATACCCAGGGCGTTGGCCCTTGTATAGGTCTGCATTGAATAGGATGCGCCGCCGCCGATGCGGAAATAGAAGTTAATGGGAACATCCAGCCTCGTTTTGATAAAAAGGTTTATTCCACCGGTAATGTTCGTCAGCCGTGATTTAAATTGGGGCGAGTTCTTCCCGGCATACATGCAGTATCTTCCGTCAAGCTCCAGTCCCATGAAGCGGGCAAAATTCTTGCTTTTTACATATTTTGATTCGCCGAAATGGAACCCGATGGAACCCATGTAGCCCAGGTATTTAAGGTCAAAGGCGCTGTCCCTGTACATGCTGTTCCACTGTGGGAGCAACATGTTATAGGATACGCCGCCGTTTATTTTAAGGCCAATGCCCGCGGGATACTTGTTTGCAAAGAATTTCTGCCGCGCGACCTTGCGTATCTCGACATTTTCCCATTCGGTCCAGAAGCTTACTTTTTCAAATTTGTTGACAGCGCCGATTCGAATACGGTAAGTCCCCGGGGGGAGGAGAAAATCTATGTAATTGGTGGGCACCGTCTTATCAAGGACAATAGCATCATCCGCGTTTTTCATCTGGACCATGTATTTGATGATCCCTTCAACGGCTTCCCATTTTATGCGAATGGCCTTTTCCTTTTTTCCCTTTTCCTGGGCAAGGACCGTTGAGACCGCGGCTATTGCCAGCAGGGCCGCAATCACGATTCTGGAAATGAAATTGCACTTTACTGTCCTTTTCATGGGGCGTCACTCTGATTCTGTATTAATAACTTTATTTGAATCAAGCTTCAAGCCTTTTTTTATTCCCAGCGTTATCTCAAAGGGTGCCCTGGCTTCCTCGCTTTTTCTTTTTACCCGATTGGTTCCTGCCTCAGTTTCAAGGGCCTGCAGGGTCCAGATGAATCTTCCCTCATCCAGCTTGTTTAATGCGGCAAATTTATAGGTCGTTGCCCTTGTTTCAAAGGTCGCAACTGAGTACTGTATCCCTGCCTTCACCTGGTATAGGCCTATCCGGTACAGGTTCGCGTTCCGTACCGGCCGCCAGGTGAAATCGAGGGTATCTCTCTTCAGCATGTTAACAGCGCTTCCGGGCCGTGGGCCAATTGCCACCGGCGTATCAAGGATACTCAGCACTTCGAAGGAATTCACATTGCTGGTCATGAGGATGGTGTTCTTTTCATCGATCATTTTCACGCGGCATAAATACTGTCCCAGCGGGAGGTTGGGCATTACCGCGGACAGGTCAGAAGCCGAAATCTCCTTTATGACCGTATCAAAATTCCTTGTTTTTGCTATCTGCACGATAAACGTACCTTCGAAATCAGTTTTTGACCATGAGAAACTAACGTCCGAGGCATTCTTCTCTTTCGGTGTCAGAATGATCGCCCGGTCCGCCGGTTCTATGAGCTGGAGGGTACCGGTGGCGCCGACCTTGAAGCTGAGCACCCGCGAGCTGTCGGTCTTGCTGCCGTCGCTCATGACCCCTCTCAGGCCCCAGTAGTAAGTGCCTTCCTTCAACTCCTCGGCGAGGCGAAACGAGTTGTCCCTGCTGGACCTGGCGGCTATTACTCTGGACATCCCCCTGTCTTCAGAAATGGAAAGATCGGTTGTGACGATTGAAGGGTCTTTGGTCCAGGTGAAATTGAGGCCCCTGGTTGTTATCGTCCGGGGATGGATGGTCTTGTTGTTGGCCGGTGACAGCGGCTCGGGCGGCTCGACCGTTTCTGTTTTTGATACCGTGAAGGTAAATACCGGCGACTCCGAATTGCCCCTTCCGAGGTCAGCATCTGAAATATTGGCGACTTTCCAGTAGTAGGTGCTCTGTCCCAGGCTGTTGAGAGCTATCTTGTTTCCTTCCACTACCGTGTTTACCGCCGGCGCCGACATGTCCGGCCGCACCGAAACCATCAGCCGGTACCGCGGCACCGATTCATTTTTAGACCATATGAAGTTGATCATGGGATTGGCATCACGGTATCTTATCACCGACCTGTCCGCCGGAGAAATCAGGTATACCGGCTTGTCGTTTACTATCGTGAATTTCCTTATCTCGCTGGATTCAATCTTTTTGGTCTCCCTGTTCACGGCCGTCGCGCGCCAATAATAGACGCCATCGTCCAGTCTAACCGCTGAATTACCCCGGGCCGACTTTATCCTCACAAGGGGGTCCGATACCGCCGGGTTGGCCGCCACTTCAAGATAGGTGTCGTAGTCGCCGCGGGGCTGTTCCCACGAGCAGGGCACCATCGTCTTTGCCGGCGTTGAGGGGATAAACTTGTTATTATCAGGACTGATGAGCTTGATGGTGAGGTCATAGAGGCGGATCGTGTCTTTTCCGGCCAGAATGTTCTGGTTCTCGTTGATGACCTTTTCTTTCCCGCCGCTCTGCAGTGTCGCCTTGCCACGGTTAACGGTCATCTGGAGCTGGTTGTCGCGGTCCTGGGCCAGGCTCACATCGCCGTTTCGCAGCGATATCTTGCTGTCCCCCGATTCAATATTTACCTTTCTGGCCTTGCCGCCCTTTGCGCCGCTCTGGCTGGCGCTCATGGTGCCCTGTATGAACTTGATGTCAAGTTCCTTTTCGGAAAGAGAAAGAAGAATCATGCTGTTCTCGTTGAGGGTTATCACCGTGCCGTCTTTGAGCCGTATGGTTGCCTCGGAATTGTCCGCGGTGCGCACGGTGTCGTAATTGTAGAGGCTTGAACCTTTGTATATCTCGTCCCATATCACCTGCGACGAGAACTTGCGCTCTGCCGTGTTGCGCTTGGCCGTTATCTCGCCGATCAGTTTGGTCTTTCCGGTCCCCGACCTGTCCATGATGTCAGCGTAAAGCAGATAGCCGAGGACTGATAGAATCGCGATACCGAGGATGACGGCAACGCTGTCACTTTTCGATAATCTCATATTTTTCTTCACCGTGATCGATCATCTTCGACACTTCCTCATCCGACAGGAGCGTGGACACATCAATGCCTATGCGCCCCTGCATCTCCCTCAGGGACTTGGGCCTGCCCGGGTCGTCCATCCGCCCCAGGACAGCGTATATCTGCTGCGGCTCCATCTTTCCCTTAACCTTGATCTGCTTCATCTTTTCAACCGCGAAAATATCCCTGACCAGCTTGTATGAATCCTCGCTAATAAGGATATCGGTCCCGAAGGGCTTGTTCAGCTGTTCGATACGGGAAGCGAGATTCACCGGGTCTCCGATGACCGTGTATTCCATCCTGTTTTCTGAACCGATCTGTCCGGCCAGCACGATGCCGGTATTGATGCCGCAGCCGATGCTGATAATTGGCTTCTTCGCGCCGCCCCGTCCCTTGTTAAAGGCGATGAGCTCGTCGCGCATGAGCAGGGCGCTGTTGATTGCGTTCTCGGTGTCGTTCCCCTTTGAAATCGGGGTCCCCCATACCGCCATGATGGCGTCGCCTATGAACTTGTCAACGATACCGTTCGTCTTTTCAATGCAGGCAACCATCTTTGTCATGTAGAGGTTCAGGAATTCCACGACCTCTTCCGGCTCGAGCTTCTCCGATATGGCGGTGAACTGCCGTATATCCGAAAAAAGAATGGCGACCGTCTTGCGGTCACCGCCGAGGCGGAGGTCCCCCCTGAGGGCGGCCTCGGCAATATCCTTGTTGACGAATTTGCCGAAGGCGTTCTTGATCCGTTCCTTTTCTTCGAGGCCTCTGCCCATTTCAATAAACGTGCTGGTAAGCTGGCCGATTTCATCCTTCGTGGTCGGGGCGATATCGACGCTGTACTGGCCTTCTATGATCTTTTTCGTCGCGCCGACGAGGCGTATGATCGGCGTCGTGATGGTCTTCCCGAACAGGAATATGATGAGAATCGCCGCGGTGAGAACGATGCCCATGATGATCATGTTGCGCCGCTGGATATCATAGACCGCCTCGAAAGCCTTCTTCTCGTCAGCCGTGGCTATGATTCCGAACCCGCCAAGGTCGATTTTTTTGAATGAACCGAGGTAGTAGACGCCCTTTGCGTCCTTGTACCTGGTCTGTCCGTTGTCTATCTTGCTCTTCATCATCATGGTGCAAATGGGGAGTGACGCGTAATTCGCGGCGCTCTGGACGGCATTCTTGTCCGGGTGCGCTATGACCTCGCCCTTGTAATTGACCATGAACACGGTGGTGACACCCGTTGTCTTGAATGTCTTCAGGAGGTTATCCAGCCGGATGTAGCTGATCATCACTGACTTCACCGTGCCATTGGCGTCGCGATCATAGGGGAAGCTGAGGGAAAACACCGGATTGTCAAGGTAGGGGGAGACGTTTATGATGAGGTGTTCTCCCGAAAAGGAAAGTTCCTGGAGCTTTCTATCATTGAGCGTATTGATGTCTGATTCGTTTATGAGGTACTTGTTCATCAGCGGACGGTTGAAAAACGTCTTCGCAAATTCATCCTTGCCGGTTTTTTCAGATTTTTTTAAGATGCCGGCGAAGAGAACCTCTTTCTGTCCCGACGCCATGAGGCCTTCTTCCCCGGTCAAATTCCCCATTTTCTCCCTCAGCATGACCGAGGACATGACCTGGTACTTTTCGATTTCAGACTTGATCTTGAGGGCTATGACTTCCGATATCTGCAGGTTGCTCTCCTGCACCCTGATCTTGTTGTCATTCTTGAAAAAGTAGCTGGCCAGGAAGATCATACCCATCAGTGACGCTATGATTATGAATGAAATTATGGATATAAGTTTGAACCGTATTGAACGGTAGAACGGCCCCGCGGAGACCGGTTCAATGTTTGCCGGAGCGCCCTGGCTTGATTTTTTTGCGGGCGCCTCTTTCCTGGCAGGCTCCCGGGAGGATGTTTTTGCCGCAGGGGCGGAGCCTGCTGTCGTGGCGGCGGCTCGTTGCGGCGCCTTTTCCTGCCCAGGCACCGGAACAGGGGCTGCAAACTCCGCCTTGTTCACCGGGGGCGTCACCTGGTGTACCTGGACAGGAGGGACATTATCAATGCGTATGGCGTCACGTATCTGCCGGGTTTCGCCGGCAGGACGGTTGAAAGACTCCCTGAAGACTTCGAGGATATGGCGGTACTTGTTAAGTTCAGGGGCATCCTTCTTTATCTGCTGAACCGCCGCGATGGCATCATCGACGCTTCTGCCATTCTGGATATGCATGCTTGCGATCAGCGGCAGGGCGAACTTCGTGCGGTATGATATGATCAAACATCCGCCTTTTGCGAGGGCATTTCTGAGGTCATTGACGGCACTGCGGAGCGCGCCGACATGCTGCACGTCTGGGGTGTCGAAATACAGGCTCATGACCTGAATCCCGGCCCTGGTAAATGTGCTTACCATCGAAAGATATATGGTTGCGTCGACAGGTTCTGATGAAACGATGCATGCTGACTTGACGCCGCTCTGGCCCAGCAGTTTCAGTTTCTGCCTGGAGAAAATGCCTGAGATTTCTTCCTGTGAAATAAAGTCGGGTAGGATTTCTAAAAACAATTTGCTGGATGAAATATTTTTTTGTTTCATATCAATTGATTTAAATGTACTATTATTTTATTATTTTATGCAAATATATTCTATTTTTTATTATAAATGACAAATTAAATACCAAGTCAATTAAAATATTTTGTATATTATAATTTGGTTATTTTTATTAAACATATATGACAATATATCAATACACATCTACTATTAAGATCGGCTATTTCCATTTTTTTAAAAAAGAATATTAGACCTGTTGTTGATCACTTCAGGGAATTCAAGGCTTTTTCAATATCCCATCCGTACGCGTTAAGCAGGTTAATGGCCATTACTTTCGTTGACGGTGAATTTTTTACATCGGTATTCCCTGAGGAGAGCTTTTCAACAATAACCATTATCTTGGAAACCTGTTCCGCGGTATAATCCATGCTCAATCCTCATCATTTATTTTAATGCTGTTTCTGTATGCGTCGCGACATTACCCGGTCTGTTTCATGTCAGACCAAGAGATCCATAATCAGAGAAAACTTCTTTTTTCCAGAACCTTTCTACCATGGCGCACCCATGGCCATGTTCGACAAGGAGTCCTTTGAACCGATCGGCATGTTCATGTCCGCAGATAAAAAGTATGTTCAGGTCCAGTATGTCCATGATTCTGTCCAGCCAGTATTGTTCCCTGATATGCCAGTATGTCCTGGCCATTTCCGAGGCGCAGGCAATCACTTTTTTCCGTAAAGCATTATCAAGGATATACGAAACCGGCGCCTGCAGCTTAATTCTTGCCGCCTCACGGAGATCGCCAAAGAAGGGTATGCCCAGTTCAGCGAGCTGTTCACTGCCGGGATCACAATACCGGTGTTCTATCCCGAGTATCCGGGCTGCCTCCTGGGCCGTGTCTGCGCTTGCATGGTAAACATCACGGAGAGCTTCTTCGCTGAATTCTTCGGCAATTACCCTGATATCAAGTTTTCGGCACATCTGCACAAGATAAGACCTGAATTCGGACCTGATTCCTTCCGGCACGGGCCCATTGTACTGTACCAGGTGATCGATGCCGACTATGTGAACCATTTCTTTTTATCTGACCCTGAGAAGCCTTAACCCGCGCTTCACGGCCGCGATGGCCGAATTGCCGGCAGGCCGTTCACGGTCAGCTGCCAGCTTTCTCTCAAGGTGCATTTTCCTGAATATCATATACGCTGCCGTCAGGGTACTGCTCATGAGCCAGTAATTAAACCCGGCGCCGATGACTGCCCCGACCACGGGGATCAGCTGTCCCAATTTTCTTTTTGAAATGTTTTCAGCTATCCGGGAGGGAAGGGAGCTCGCCGAGTGCTCCATGAACCGGATGGCCATGGCGGTCTTGGTCTTTGCGGCTATCTTTACATATGCCGATTTGCCCGCCATTGCCGCTGCCGCGATCTGCATATCGGCCAGAACAGCGGATTTTACCGGTGAAGAATCGCTGGTGCCGGCATGGTAGATCCCCATGACAACCGGGAGCATCAAGGGGTCCTGCATTGAAAAGCCGTAGCAGGTACCTATCTGCTGAATAGACCGGAAGATGATTCCCATAAGCACCGGTATATCGGCCGCGATCAGGGCAAGGCCGCCCATGCCGCATCCGGCGCCTTCCAGGGCGGCTATGATCTTTGCCGGTGCAAAGTGCTTCCTCGCCAACCGGTCCAGCTTTTCCAGTTCCTGTTCGGACAGATGGGATACGGATGCGACATGCAGGCCGTGCTTCCTGCCTTTCTTGATTATGCTTTTATCCGAATATGTCCAGTACGATATATCCTTGAGCATTTCCATAAAGCCCATGACGGCCCTTTCAACCGTCCCTCGAAGATGCCGAGGTATTCTTTCGAGTATAACGGTAACGGGCTTTCCGATAGCATCCATGGTTTTAATCACCATGCCGGGTTTTGCCGTCTCCCAATCCTCGATTTCCTTCAGCGCTCTTTGTTCATAAGGAGTAAGGCTCATAGACTACCATGCCAGTCAGAATATAACATAATAAACCTAATATAGTTGTTGCGCATGTCTCCCAGCAAATACTTTTTTTAAAAAGAGCCTCTTATTGCATTTTAATGAACATTTAATAAAAAACATATATGAAAGAATAGAAATGGATTAAATGGATTCACCCCGTTTTTTATTGGCAACTCTTCCAGGATTTCCTGTAAAATATGGATTCTGGCCATATAAATTAGCTTGATAATACTGACATTTCAGTGCATAGTGACGCAAGGTGTGGTTATGGATATGACTCTTGAAGAAGCTGTTTTTCAAAACAAAAAAATTCGGATTCTTGCCTATTCAGTAAGCGATTATGTGGAATCCCGCATGAAAGAAGTGCTCCAGCTTCTTTTCAAGAAATACAATAAGCCAGAGATGATGCCTCCTGTCTACACCTGTCTGAAGGAACTCGTAATCAACGCGGTAAAAGCCAATTTCAAGAATATCTATTTTGAAGGATATTCCTCAAAAAACGCTTCGGAAAACGTCCTGGAATATGAAATGGCCCTCAAGCTCTTCAAGCTGGAGCTGAGCCGGGAAAACGCGGCAAGCCTGGAGCGGCTGGCCCGTGACGCGGACATGAAGGCGGAGGTCAGCATACAGTCCGGGCCCGCCTGCCTTGATATTACGGTAACCAACCCCGTCGAAATGACCGACCGGGAAAAGGCAACGGTTCAGAACAAGCTCAAATGCGCCAGCCGGTATAATGATATTACCGAGTATTTCGCGGAAAATGAAGATGAAGTCAGCACCGAAATAGATGAAGGTGCCGGCCTTGGTCTTATCCTCATATCAATGATGCTCAGGGGCATGGGTGCAAACGATTCAGATTTTGTCATAACCTCGGAAAATAATAAAACGACCGCCGTTCTCAAGATCCCCATTAAATGATCAAAAAATAACCCCGGCATCATTTTTTTCTTGTCATATTTACGGATTTAAAAAAATAGAGTCGTGTTTTAAGGTTTAGCTTTTCTGCGTCCAAGGGCTGACGCGACGGGCAGTTCAAGGCTTCATGTTGACTGCGGGTAAAAGCAAAAAATATTGCGGTTCAGTGTAAATTGTAAAAAATTTCTTGTCATTTAGAGTGACATACAATAGCTTTTATAATCATATTTATGCAAGAGGCGGTATGGTACCAAATAAATTGTTTCTGACAAAAGGAGTGGGAGTCCACAAGAACAAGCTTTCCTCATTTGAGCTTGCATTGAGAAATGCCGGCATAGAAAAATGCAATCTCGTATATGTTTCAAGCATTTTACCTCCGAAATGTAAAATCATACCTCAGAAAGAAGGCATCAAACTGCTTCATCCGGGCCAGATAACTTTCTGCGTTATGGCAAGAAACGAAACCAATGAACCGAACAGGCTTGTCTCCGCAGCCATAGGCATCGCGATGCCCCGCGACCAGGAAAACTACGGCTACCTTTCCGAGCACCACTCCTTCGGAGAAGTCGCGAAGGTATCCGGCGACTTTGCCGAGGACCTGGCGGCGACGATGCTTGCCTCTACGCTTGGCATTCCCTTTGATTCAGACCTGGCATGGGACGAAAGAAAGCAGGTGTACCGGGCCAGCGGCCACATATTTAAAACGCGCAACATCAGCCAATCTGCGGAAGGGAACAAAAACGGCCTGTGGACCACTGTTATATCAGCGGCAGTGCTCCTCGTTGAACAGAAAAATATCGAGAAATATAAAGATTAGCAGTTTGCTGAAAAAAGCAAAATGCTAAGCGATACATGGATGTATCGCCGTTTTTCGAGGCATCAGCCGAGAAAAACGAGAGGTTTTACGAATTCACTTCGTAAAACCGTCACTGAAAAACTCCATGATGGAGGTTTTCAGGAAACTGTTAGAAGATCATCCGCCTGTTTACGACTCCTTAGAACAGAGTACCCACGGCATTCTTTCCCCTGTCCTTGATGCTGAACATGGCCTTGTCAGCAACCGAGAGGAGACGCGTTATATTAGTGGCATCTTCGGGGTACGATGCCACACCGAAACTGGCGCTTAACCGCGCATTGATCCCCTTGTTAGAAAGATACACGGTCTTATCCATCAGCGTCCGTATCTGTTCGGCTTTCTGTATTGTTGCTTTCTTGTCATGGCGCGGAAGCACAATGACGAATTCATCACCGCCATAACTCACCGCGAAGGACGGTTCACTGAGGCAGTCCCGTATAGTATGGGCCACCTCCTGTATGGCCTGGCTGCCGTTAAGATGGCCATGGGCATCGACGACCTTCTTGAAGTTATCAAGGTCCATAAATATAAGTCCCATCGGCTCCCCGGAAACCTTGCTTGCTTCAAACAGCTCATTGAGCCTGTTATAAAGGTAACGTGTGTTGTACAGGCCGGTCAGGTTGTCCTTGTTGGCCAGTGATTGAATATAGTGGTATCTCCGGGTATTTTCTACCGCGATGGCGGCATAATCGGCCACGAACATCAGGAGGGAAAGGGCCTTTTTGTTGGTCTTGTACGGGTTGATGGCCTCGATGACGCCAACGGTCTGGCTGCCGAAAATAAGGGGGACGCACATTACCGACTTGGTTACCTTGCCGGACATGCGGTCTATCTGATCATTGAAGTACTTGCAGGTTTTCACGTCGTCAACCACCATGGGTACCTGCGTAAGGGCGACCTGACCCGCAATGCCCTGGCCCATGCCGATGCGTACATCCTTCACTTCCTCGATATTGAGGTCAACGCTCAGCTTGAAAACCAGCTCGTTCCTCTCGCGCTCGACCAGCAGGAGTGACCAGATATCAGCCGGGATCAGTTCCGAGAGCTTCTTCAGGATCGTGCCAAAAAGCCTGTTCTGGTCCAGTTCAGAAGTCAAGGCCTTGCCCAGATCCATGCAGGACCGCAATTCCCGGCGAGACAGGTGCATTTCACCGTACATGGGATGCTCCGCAAATTAATATCGTCATTACAAACAAACCGCATGGACAAGCATGTTGATATCAAATCGAAAATATAACTGTTATTTTACAAGAACTTTTTCGGGATTGGGATATCAAACAGGCTCACGGACGGAAATAAACGGTAAAAGAATGAAACCCGCCATGAGACCGACACCGAACCCGACGGCATGGGCAAGGTAGCTCACCTGGGGATCAAATGTCGCCGGAAACATCATGGCCAGTGCGAACCCGACGGCCCTCACTATGCGGAAAGGGATCCGGTGGTCAACATCATGTCGGATGTAAAAAACAAGCCACATCGAGACCATGCCGTAGGCCATGCCCGATGCTCCCAGCAGCTTGATCCCCGGATTATAGAGGGCAACGGTTATAACATTGGTTATCAGGCCGATTATAATTGAAATACAAGGGAAAAGGATCCAGCCGAAATAAGCCTTCAGCATCCATCCGAAGACAAGGAATATCAGGGCATTGGCAAGCAGGTGCGAAAGGTCCGCATGGGTAATAATTGAGGTAATGAATCTCCAGTATTCATGGCCCAGGAAAACAGCGTTGCCGCTCACCCAGAGATATTCTCCGGCAGGATACCGGTAATATACCACTGTGGCTATATAACAAACAAAAAATGATATAACCGCCGGTATCCCGTGGCGTAATGACGGAAAATGTGTAAGGGGACCCCGGGGCCGCGGTGGCTCTGAGGCAAAATCCTCAGGATCCGGATAATATTCACTATCTTCTTCGCTCATTTTTTATAAAGATAATCCTCCCGGACCGGGTTCCAGGCGTCAATGGCGACAGTGAATTCCTCAAAAACCCGACCGCTGTGGAGCACATTGGAGGGGACGACAGCCACGTCGCCTTTCTTCATAAGCATTGTTTCGCCTCCTACGGTCAGTTCAAGGGCTCCGTCCACAACAAGGCTGATCTGCTCATGGTTATGTTTGTGCTCCGGCAGCACGGAACCTGGCTGCATCTCCACCCAGGTGACCATTACGTTTTCCAGGTGCGCTTCCTTGATGAGGAATCCCTTCAGGGGGGTTACGCCGCCTTTTGTCTTAAAGGAATCGAAATAACTCATGTCATATCTCCAGATTTAGTATCCTTTTTTTAACCAGCAATGACCGGAAGGGGTTGTGTGGCCAAGCCGTTCGATGTCCCCCGGCCCCTGCGCGTACGAGACGATAGTCCCGCCGCAAAACAGCTATTTTTTCATGTTACAAAAAACAGGATGATTTGACAAATACAAAATAACTCTGATTATTGACTCATGGAATCAAAAGAGCGGATGCTCCAGGACCTGGAGAATCAGGTCGAGCGTTGCTCCCGGTGCCGCCTTGCGGCCACCCGCACCAAGACCGTCTTCGGGGAAGGTAACCCCGATGCGGAGGTCATGTTCATAGGCGAGGGACCCGGAAAACAGGAAGACCTTACCGGCCGTCCCTTTGTCGGCCGCGCCGGAGAGCTCCTGACCAGAATCATAGAGCTCGGCATGGGTATCCCGAGGTCAGGCGTCTTTATCGCAAACCTGGTTAAATGCAGGCCTACGGTGGACATGAAAATGGAGCGGGATCGACCGCCTGACAGGGATGAACTGACGGCCTGTTCGCCCTTTATACGACAGCAGGTGGAAATAATACGGCCCCGGGTCATTGTGGCCCTGGGGAGCCCTTCGGCAAAATTTCTCCTGGATACTGTCAAGGGCATAACGGCGATCAGGGGCAGGTGGGGTGAATATTGCGGCATACCGGTCATGCCGACCTACCACCCCAGTTACGTCCTCCGTAACGGAGGCGATGCCAGCCCCCTGCGACGCGAGGTGTGGGATGACATCAAAAAGGTGCTGGAGAAACTCGGGCGGCCGGTTCCTAAAAAAGCATAGGAGTACCAGAATGAAAGTGTGTGACGGCGTATACTCGTACGTATGGAAAGGATATTTTGTGAACAATGCAAACATGTTCTATTTCGGCGAACCCCTCAATATTCTTTTCGATCCGGGTCTGAAGAACTACCTCGACATGCGCTTCGAGGAAATGAAAAAAGATGGCCTCAATCCGAAGGATATCAAGTATTGCGTTAACACCCACTGCCATCCGGACCATTTCGAAGGCTCCCTTGACTTTGCAGCGAAAAATATCCCCCTGGGCATGCACGAGGAGGAGATAGCTTTTTACAACAAACTGGGACCGCAGTTCTTCCAGATGTTCGGCATGACCTTTCCCAAACTCGAGTTCAGCCTCGTTATGAAGGAGGGGGTGTGGAACGTCGCCGGGACCGACCTTGAGATATATCACACTCCGGGTCATTCGCCGGGTTCCATCTGCATTTACTGGAAAGAGAAAAAGACCCTTGTCTGCGGGGACGTCGTCTTTGAACAGAGCGTGGGAAGGGTCGATTTCCCCGGAGGAGACGGCAACAAGCTGATCGAAAGCATCAAGCGGATATCAAAACTGGAAATCGAGCACCTGCTTCCGGGGCACATGAACATTATCAGCGGGGAAAAAGCCGTCAAAAAGAACTTCGAGATGATCGAGAACTATTACTTTTCCATGATGTAAAACTCCATCGAACGTCCGGAGCTACAGCTTCAGCAACTGCCGCACACCGCGCATCAGCATATTTACCGCGCTTCCCCTGATGCTAATGGCATTCTGTTTACAATAAGATTCACAGCAGTAGCAGTGTATGCATGACCCGAAGTCCACGACAGGAAAACGCTCCCGGTCTGGGTGTTGTATATTCATAAGAGCAGGGGAATAAGTTAAATATAGCATATTTTTTTTCCCGTGTCATATATTTATGGCTGGATTTATAAAAAGCATTTCGGTATCACTATCTAACAATGCGCTTTTGTATGACATATCCGGTCAATGATGTGAGGATGGCTTATGATCATAGGCGTTCCCCGGGAAATAAAACCTGATGAAAACCGCGTCAGCATCACCCCGGCCGGTGTCCATGAATTCGTCAAACGGGGTCACCGCGTCCTTGTGGAGCAAAACGCGGGAACCGGCAGCGGCTTTAGCGATGCCGAGTATGTTCGGGAAGGGGCGGTAATCATCAATAGCGTCCGGGACCTTTTCCGTGACGCGGAAATGATCATAAAGGTCAAAGAGCCGCAGCCTTCTGAACTGGATCTGTTCAGGAAAGGGCAGGTGCTCTATGCCTACCTTCATCTCGCACCTGACAAAGAACTCACGGCACGCCTTGTCGAAAAACAGGTGATCGCGATTGCCTACGAGACCATAGAGGTTGATCACAAACTTGTCTGCCTGGAGCCCATGAGCGAAATCGCCGGCAAGATGGCCGCCATTATGGGTGCTTTCTATCTTGCGCGGCCCCATGGCGGGAAGGGCATCCTTGCCGGAGGAGTGGCGGGTGTCCACAGCGCCAATTACCTCATTCTCGGCGGCGGCACCGCAGGCATCAATGCGGCCAAGGTCGCTGCGGGACTCGGCGCCAGGGTGGTTGTCATGGATATCAACCTTGAGCGCATGAGGTACCTCGAGGACGTGCTTCCGAAAAACTGCGAGATGATCATGTCGAACAAGGTTAACATTGAAATGGAACTTCCCGCGGCGGACGTCGTCATAGGCTCCGTGCTTATCCCCGGCGCCAGGGCACCGAAACTGGTTACCAGGGAGATGCTCGGTATGATGGCCCCCCGGACGGTACTCATCGACATTTCCATCGACCAGGGAGGGTGTTTCGAATCTTCCCATCCCACGACACACTCCTCGCCGGTCTTTGAATTAGACGGCATCATCCATTATTGCGTCGCCAACATGCCCGGCGCATACCCCAGGTCTTCCACCTTCGCCCTTACCAACGCAACATTACCGTTCGGTCTTGAGATCGCAGACCTTGGCTGGAAAGCTGCGGCCCGTGGCAACACCGCCATAGCACTCGGGATCAATACGGCCGACGGGTCAGTGACATACAGATCTGTCGCCGAAGCCCATGACCTGCCATACAGGCCAATCAGCGAACTCTTATAAAAAATATCCGGTAAAGGACGGCGTCCTTTATTAAACGCATAATTAAAAACTGACATGTCAGTTTACTTCTTGACAGATCAGGGCCCTTATTGTACATAACCACAATCTGCTATAAGTAGATAATGGAGGGGATAAACCCGGCTCCATATTATAATCCGGCCGGACGGTTAAATCAGGTTTGCAGCTGAAAAGAATTTCACGCTGCAGTCTGATAATTTTAATGGCGGATTATCACTATTATCATAGTCTTTGGAGGTTGTTATGTTCAAAAAAAATACGGTTATCATCGGGGCCCTGTTATTCTTTGTGGCAATTATAACAACGGGTTCACAGAGCGGAGTCCAGTATCAATGGAAGCTCGACGGCACACAACACGGCTGCCAGGTATTCACCAGCCCGTCACCGGGCAAGGAATATATAGCAGCGAAGGCCGTATGCGTCATTCCGGCAAAAATGGAAGTCGTTGGCATGGTCATCAGGGACATCATAAATTATCCGGTGTGGATGTCTGACTGCAAAGACACCAAGATGCTGAAAATCGTCAACGACCAGGCTGATGTTTTTATATTCTGGTTTCAGCAGCACGTTCCGATTCTCACGGACAGGGACATGGTGCTCAAATCCGATGTCACCCTGAATTACCCGAAGGGATGGTGTCTCATAAAAGCCTTTTCGACAAATGACATCGCCTATGATTCGAAAAAAGGGTACGTCAGGATGCCGCATTTCAACTGCGAATTCCTCCTGGAATGGGTTGACCGTGAAAATACCAGGGTAACCTTTATGATCGATCCGGACCTGGGCAAGGGAGTTCCGGTTGGGATTGCGAACGCGACCATCAAGGGAATTCCCGCGAAATCCATGGAAAAAATGAGGCTGATGGTCAAGCACCCGAAATATATAGAAAGCGCCAAGACTTCGAAATACAACAAGATGATCAATGATGCCATCAAGGCCGGATATCCGGCGCTGAAAGGCGGCAAGTAGAGTCATGAAATGAATGAAAAAGTCCATGTCTTTTCAACAGGCATGGACTTTTTTTTTGACAATTACATCCCAGAATTAATACGCGGATACCATTGATCTGATCCTCCCCGATGCCACTGCTTCATGCAGCTCTTCGCCTAGGATGTTCCCTCCTTTTATGGCCTTGTTCCAGTAAACAAGCCGTTCGCTATCCCGTCCCTTGAACTTCATGAAATCATTCCGGTCAGGGATTTTCCCGTAGGGCAGGCCGGCGATAAATTCTTTCGACGGGCATACGATTAACACGTTGTCCATGTTCTTCCGGTGTGCATGATGCCAGGGGACGTGCTTGTCGAGCCATCCGGGAATGATAGAGTCCGTGTAGTGAGGATAGAGCACGATATGGTCCGCATCCGCATCGAAGGGTATGTCCGGATGATAGTCGATCATGCCTCCGTCACGGTACACGCCATCCGGGGCGCCCGGGATGCCTGATACCCCCTTCATTACCATCGGGATCGATCCCGATGCAAGAATAGCCGCCTTGAGGTTCGCTCCGGTAAGCTGCACCCTGTGTATGGGAAACCCCATCATGCCATGAAACGGCGCTATATCCCGGGGATCATAAAAAAGGGCTCGCTCGAAGTGGAGTCCCATGGATCTTCGCGAAACCATATTGGTGATAGTTGCCGCCACCATGCCCGCGGCAATGGCCGGTCGTGACTCAATGGCCAGGAGATGCCTTGATTTGACCGCCAGGATGCAAAGGCGATAATAGGGATGATCGAGTATCTGGGATTTCCTGCTGTCTGGGAGATATGCATCAAGGATCTTCAGGCTCTCCCCGGTAACTTCGTCCGCCGTCGGCACAGGTGAATAGGATTGCTTCATGTACGCCTTTTCAAAGGCGTCAATGGCCGCGACAGGGTTCTTCTGGGCAATGGCGGCAAAACGCCAGGTACCGATGGAAGATCCCAGCAGGTGCAGGGGCTTTTTCCTATTCTTGAAAAATTCACCGGCAAGGTAACGGTCCATCCCGCCGAGCACGAGCCATTTGGGGCCTCCCGCCGCGCCGGCCATGACACTGACCCTGTCCGGTTTAAGCCCTTCATTCCGAATAATCTCAAGGGCCCGCGGCCCGGCCATGAATGATAGCATCGCTGACATGAAATTACCTCCCAGCTGGGGCATTGAGCCTCTACAGCAGCCTGTAAATATGAACCGTCCCGGCGTGGCCCCTGATATCCACCGAACCGAGATCATGGATCCGGTACGAGCTTTTTTCTATCGATTTGAACACCTCGTCCGATATGAGGATCTGCGATCCGTATTTTTTATTGAGCTGTTCGATCCTTGAAGCCATATTGACGACGTCTCCGATGATCGTGTACTCTTTCCGCTGGCTCGACCCCACATTGCCCGTAACCGCCGGCCCTGCGTGGATGCCTATCCCGACGGTTGTGTCCGGGATCCTCCCGGCCTTGATCTCCTCATTGAGCCGGGTTATGATCCCCATCGCGGCATTGACCGCGTTGCGGCAGTCTTCACCGTCAGAAACAGGTGCTCCGAACACAGCCATGAAGCCATCCCCCAGGAATTTATTGATAATACCCCTGTTTTCGTTGATGCAATCAATCATGAAGTCAAAAAGCGTGTTGAGGTAATTGACGACCTCTTCCGGTTCCCTGTGCTCGGCAAACCTGGTAAAGTTCCTGATATCAAGGAACATCATGCAGACGTAGCGCGTTTCACTGCCCATATCGCCCTTCTGGCTGAGCAATTTATTCACGACCGCCGGCGACACGTGCTGCCCGAACATGCCGATAATCCTGTTTTTTTCCTCTGACGCTTTTATTGTTTTTTTCATCCGCTTTTTTATCTGGATGGAGACCAGGCCGGTCACCAGTCCAACGACCATGAGAAGGACGCCCTTCGAAATGTGCATGCCCGGGTAATAGAGCGATGAGTACGCATCATCATATTTCACATGCATAGTGATATAATTGGCCAGCAGTATGTATTCAATGCCTGCGGCTATTCCGGTAAAAAATGAGAGGGTAAACATGAGGCGCATAGAACTGAGGGATATGAATATGAAATAGATAAATAATATCGGCGTAAACAGGGCCTGGATCGAAAAAAACACCTTGAAGGCGAAGTAGATGATGACCGTCGGGACGCTGATTTCCACCAGCGCATTGAAAAAACGGGGGGCAAGGGGGAACATCCTTTTCCGGGCAAGGAAAAAGATAAGAACGATGGCATATGAAAGCTCGTACAGGGCCAGGCCACCGAAAATTATCGCCAGCCAGCTGAACAGGTTGTGGCCGTAAAATTTGCTTAACGCCGATACGGGGAAAAGGTGTTTGAAAAAAAGCTGGGTTGCCATCATCCAGAGGATTACAAAACACGATATGATGCATACGATAACGGCGCGCTTCCGTTCACCGACCATGATTTCACGGTCGAATTCCGCTTCGAAAATCGAGTCATAATCAGCGAATTTTTTTCTTTTCCAGAGTTTCGATATTTTTGCCATATTTTTTGTGAATTAAAGTATTACTTCCCCCGGGATTCTTTTTATCTAACAATTACATTCCACAGCCTTCTGTAGAAATGGGTCAAAAGGTATAAAAAAATCAAAAACATGTAACGATCCATCATCCATGAAAAGTCAATAACTATTTGACTATTGTATACTGCCCATCACTTTCAATTGACAATTTAACAGTCAATTATACAATTGTTTCAGGCGCATTAAAGCGCTCCAATATTGTCACTAACTGGCGGCAGGATACTCTATGCTGAAACTTTACAATACGATGTCGCGCTCGCTGGAGGAGTTCAGGCCCCGGAAAGGCAGGACAGTAAAAATATTCACCTGCGGCCCATCGATATACCGCCGCCCTCACATCGGCAATTACCGGACCTTCATGTACGAGGACATCCTTGTCCGCTACCTTCAGTATAAAGGTTACCGCGTGGACCGGGCAATCCCCCTTACCGACATAGAGGACAAGACGATCCTCGAGGCCATAAAGAAAAACAAGAAAATCGACGAGCTTACCGGCGATATAGAGAAAATATTCCTCTCGGAAATGAGATCTCTGAATATTCTGATGCCCCAAAAGATCCAGCGGTCATCTCTCTGCGTCCAGTGCGCCGGAAGGCTCATTAAAAAACTGATCGAATCCGGCCATGCCTATCGTCACGGAAACGACATTTTCTTCAATCCGATGAAATTCAGCGGTTTCGGCAAGCTGTACCGCCTTGACAAGAAACGCTGGCCGAAGAAAACAATACGCTTCCGGCGCGACACCTATAACGGCAACCGCTGGAACCTTGGCGACTTCATCCTCTGGCACGGCTACCGTGACGGTGACATCAAATGGTGGGACACCGCCATAGGGAAGGGACGCCCTTCCTGGAATATCCAGGACCCCTCCGTTATAATCGAGCACCTGGGCGGGATGATAGATATCAACTGCGGCGGCATAGACAACATCTACCGCCATCATGACTACAACATAGCCATCGTCGAATCATATACCGGCGCCGCCTTCGCGAACTATTACATGCACGGGGCCCACTTGATTGTCAACGGCAAGCCTATGTCAAAAAGCCGCGGTAATATTGTTTACCCGGAGGACATCTACCGTCACGGCTGCAAGAACCGCGGCCTCAGGTTCTTCCTCTTTTACACCCATTATCGCAAAAAGCTTAATTTCACCGCTGAAAAGTTTAAAAAGTCATGCGCTAAGATGGAGGATTTCAGGAATCTTGCGCGGAAGCTCTGCGTCACTCCCCGGTCAAATCCGGGCAGGGCGGACAAGCGGGTCCGGGACCTCATCTGCGGCATGGCACGGTCATTCGAAGCAAACATGGACAATGACCTGAGTATAGGACTGGCCTTTGACGAAATATACGATGGCCTCCGCAGGCTGGAGAAGATGAAAAATCTGATGACAAAAACCGATGCTGCCGGGCTTAAAAGAACTCTTGTAAAAATCGATTCCGTTATGGCAGTGATATTTTGATGTAACATTGCACGTGCCGTCACGTCACAAGTCTTACATAATCCGGAGCGCATCGCCGATACGATATGAACCCGATCCTTGAAGTAAAAGACCTCGCGAAGAATTTCCCCGAAGTCAGGGCGGTGGACGGCATAAGCTTCTCCATCGAAGCGGGGACCTGTTTCGGCCTCCTGGGGCCGAATGGAGCCGGCAAAACAACCGCCATCGAAGTCATCGAAGGGATACTCCAGCCGACGGCAGGGGAAATTTTCTACAAGGGGAAGCGGCGGGGCAATTCCTTTAAAAACGAGGTGGGCATCCAGTTCCAGAACACCGAGCTCCCCCAGTTCCTCACGGTGAAAGAGACACTCCTGACCTTCCGTGACCTTTACGACCGCAGGGCCGAAGTCTCATACCTGATCGAGACCTGCCGCCTGGAGGACATACTGAAGCGGGACAACCGCAAGATTTCCGGCGGGCAGAAACAGCGCCTCCTCCTTGCCATGGCGCTGGCCAACGACCCGGAGCTGCTGTTCCTGGACGAGCCCACGACCGGCCTTGACCCTCAGGCGCGCCGTCACCTCTGGGACATCGTGCGCCGTATCAAGTCGATGAACCGGACCATTGTCCTGACAACGCACTACATGGAAGAGGCTGAAATACTCTGCGATTACATCGGCATTATAGACCATGGGAAAATAATTGCCATGGGAACACCCAGGGGCCTCCTTCAAGAGCATTGCGCCGGCGTCACCATAACCCTGCGCGCGCCGATTGATGATGCCATACTCAGGGACTTTCCCTGCCAGTGGTTCCGCAAGGAGGACCATGTTGAGATCCAGACCGCATCGCCCAACGAGTGCCTCTACCGGCTCGTGGAACGTGGCGTCGATCTCTCAACGATGAATGTGAGGAACCAGAACCTGGAGGACCTCTTCCTCAAACTGACCGGGCATGAGCTCAGGGCATAAGGAACACGGTCATGATACGGATGCTCTCCGCCAAGGAGGAACGCGATGTTTAACAGGATATGGACCCTTTTCAAGGCCCGAAACCTCGAATTTTTACGGGACCGTTCCGCCTTTGCATGGAACATTCTTTTCCCCGTTTTCGTCATAGTCGGGTTCAGCCTCATCTTCAACAACGAGCGCCAGATCCTTTACAAGGTGGGGATAATCGGCTCCAGGCCGGCGGCCGCAACCGCCGGTGACGCCCAACTGGAGAGCTTCAAAAAAATGAAGTATATCGATTTCATACCCTTCGCATCGGAAGACCAGGCCGTTGACAAGCTTCTTCACCACAGGATCGACCTGTTAATAAACAAGGACAAGGGAACGTACTGGACCAGCAGCACCTCTCCGAAAGGCTATGTCGCCGAACGCCTGCTCAAGTCCAGCGCCGACATCCCCAGGACAGATCTGCGGAAGGAAGAGGTCCGCGGCGTCGAGGTTCCCTACATCGAGTGGCTCTTCCCGGGCATTCTGGGCATGAACATGATGTTCAGCGCGCTTTTCGGCGTCGGGTATGTCGTCGTCACCTACCGCAAGAACGGCGTCCTGAAGCGGATGAGCGTCACCCCGCTCAGGCCGTGGGAATTTCTCACGTCGCAGATAATGTCCCGCATGTATCTCCTCCTGCTCACAACGGCCATCGTCTTTATCGGCTGCAAGCTCATCTACGGGTTCCATGTGCGCGGTTCCTATCTGACCCTTCTCCTGGTGGTCTGCCTGGGCGGGTTCAGCATGATTTCCCTTGCCCTGGTGGTGGCCTCCCGCAGCGGCAGCGAGGAATTCGCCGGGGGAATCCTGAACCTCATCACCTGGCCCATGATGTTCCTGTCCGAGGTCTGGTTTTCTCTCGAAGGCACCGCGCCCTGGGTGCAGAAAGCCTCACGGGTATTCCCCCTGACGCAAATGATCGACGCAGCCAGGAAGATAATGAACGACGGCGCAGGTATAAGGGAGGTTCAATCAAACATTCTCATCCTTGCCGCCATGTCCCTGGTTTTCCTCGTCACAGGTTCACTTCTCTTCAAGTGGCAGAAGGGATAAGCGAGGCCATGGATCCTCTTACCCACTGCGCCCTGGGAGCCGCTGTCGCAGGGTTACTAACCTCAAAAAACAACGATATGCGCGCCCCCGCCTGCGGTGCCCTTGCCGGGGCACTTCCCGATATCGACATCATTCCGACATTGTTCCTGGGACCGATGTCGCAGCTGGACATACACCGCGGCTTCACACATTCACTACTCTTTGCCGCGCTGATATCCCCGCTTCTGGGCTTCATCCTCTATCGTTTTGACGCGAAGAGAGCCTTTCCAAGGAGTTTTACCTCCTGGATGTTTATCGTTCTTCTGGGGATTCTGTCGCACATTCTACTTGACTGCTTCACATCCTATGGAACCAGAATATTTCTTCCATTCAGCGATTACAGAGCGGCCTGGGGAACCATAGCAGTTGTCGATCCCCTGTTTTCCATTCCAATAGTAGCGTCTGCCTTCTCTCTCTTCCTTTTCAAACATGATCAAAAGGTAAAAAAAAGGGTCTTCGCTGCCGGTCTTATCCTGGGCCTGTTTTATCTGGCTGCGACAGCGGCAAACAAGTTCCACGTCGATTCCGTCTTCAGGCACAGCCTCGCTGATCAAAACATAAGGTTTTCCCGGCTCATGACAACCCCCATGCCCTTTACGAATTTTCTGTGGGTCGGCATCGCCGAAGGCGATGAATTTTATTTTACCGGGTATTATTCGAACCTTGACCGCTCTACCGTCATACGTTTTGAAAAAGAGAGGAAAAACCACGAATACCTGAGCGACCTCAGCGGATATTCCCAGATACAGAAGCTTATTTCCTTTGCCAAGGATTTTTATACGATAGAACCGGAAAAAGATACGCTTATTTTTAACGACCTTCGCTATGGAAGCCTTGCCGCCGGGAGCGAAGGAAAAAAACAGTACATGTTCTCATATACAATAACCAATCACCGGGGCAAACTTGAGATTTTTCGCAGGATGCATACACGGTTTTCCCCGGACAAGATTCTCATATTATTCAAGCGTATTGCGGGAGAAAAATGAATACTCTCGGGTCCGGACGACATGGAGGTTTGAAATGAAAATTAACCTGTATTGTATTGCCCTTTCCTCGGCAATCCTGCTCCTGCCGCTCTCAACGATGAACACGGTGCAGGGTCGTTCCGTATCCGGCCCAGAAGTTGATTGCGATTCCCGATGTTCGATTCTTGAAGGCGACGCAAAATACAAGTGCCTCAGGACCTGCATCAACACCAGGAAAAGAAACACCCCTGTTGGCGACAACATGGTAAAGAACAAAATACGGGATTGCGAATCGGCATGTGAACAGTATAAAGGAATTGATAATATCACGTGCCGGCGCGTGTGTCTCGACAACAAACGATATACGCCTCCCAAGAAAAAAGAACCCGCAGCCAAAGACAACCCCTCTCCCTGCGAAATCAGGTGCAGCGTCCTCAACGGCCCGGTCAGGGACAACTGCATCGCCCGATGCGAAAAAAAAAGCCGTTTCGACAGCCGCGGCACAACCGGCAAGTAAAAAAAATATATAACGGGGAATGATTTTTGGATGGACGGGGCGCCGGCGCCATGATACATTAATACCCGTAACGCGAGGTACTCTATCCATGAAGAGATTGGCCGGTGCAACTATGACGCTCATGGCATTCCTTGTCTTTGCCACCTGCGAGCGAAGCGACATGTTCAACCTGGCCATGTATGGCGTACCGCCCAAAACAGCCATATACCTCTACCAGATAGGGACCTCTTCAGGCGATGCGGGCAGCGATAACGACGCCAACAGCAATTGCTACTCCAGGGGACTGGCATATCTTTCACTGACTGGGGCCTCAACGGTCAAGGCATTCAGAAGCTTTTCCGTTGCAGAAGAAATACGTTTTATGGTCCCGTCGCAATACTGGCAATACCCGGTCATTGGCATTTCACCGTCCCTGGCCCTGACGCCGCTGTCCGGCACCTGGGCGGGCCTCTGGGACGGCTCTATTGATAATCCAATCAATACCGCCCTCGGCATGACAGTAACAAACTACTGGTGGTCGGGCAGCAATGCCGACGGCAGCGCTTCTTCCACCTGCAACGCATGGAATGAAAGCCTCAGCACCCAGCAAGGGCAGGCCGGTGGAGCAGGGATTAGCGAAATAACCTCGACCTGCGATAATTCCTACTACCTGGTATGCCTTGCCTATTGATGCCTGCCTCGAAAAACCGTTAACCCGCCCTCCGGGATATAAAAAATTTTGTCTGAATACCCCAAAACAATTACATTAACTGTGTAATCTATCACATCATCCTATAGTTATCATCATGGCGGAGGCAGATATGAAAAAGTCGCTGGTAAGGATTGTTTGCTTTCTTGGCATTTTAGTAGCCTCAGGCATCGTTATGTATTTCTTTTACCCTGGTGTCATCGTTAAATCGGTTGTGACCCTATCGAGGATCTCGTCGGGATTCAGCCGCGACACGGTACAGGTGGATGACCACCGGTGGGTTTACCTTGACGGCGGGAAGGGCGATGTCATCATTTTTTTGCATGGTTACGGTGACACCAAGGAAGGATGGGCTGATTTCCCCGTCGCTTTCAAGGACAATTACCGCGTAATCATCCCGGACCTTCCCGGCCATGGAGAAAATTCGCGGATACAGGCCGAGACCTACGATGTCCCGAACCA